>Ga0114934_10002410_pt1 | contig 11939 bp, 10 predicted proteins | sample 4SBtaG_2_FD_99695 | JGI IMG/M metagenome (GOLD analysis project Ga0114934, IMG submission 99695) | Deep subsurface microbial communities from Kolumbo volcano to uncover new lineages of life (NeLLi) - 4SBTROV10_white metaG | ecosystem: Environmental > Aquatic > Marine > Volcanic ...
CAAGGTAGAATCAATTACAAATAATTTTACAATAGAGGCACATAATCAAGGAATTAATAATTATAACTTAAATAATTTCAAGTATTACACTACAAAGCCAGTATCAACGTGCTATGATGAAACAGGAAAACAATTAACAACAATAGATTATAAAAATTACTTTGAAATAAAAGCAGGAACAATAACTCCTGAAGAAACTAAAAAAATAAACTGCTTAATTAATTCAAGTGAAAACATAATAACAGAACAGCAAAGAGAACAAAACCCAAACAAAATAACAACTTCTGAAACAGCTTACTCAAGAATCCCTTTAATATTCAAAAACCCTTATACTTCTAACTTAACAATAAACTTACAATATGATAAAAGCATTGTAAAGGAGTGGAATACAAGAGATTCAAATAAAACACTCGAATTAAAACCAAATGAAACTAGAAAAGAATACATAAATTTAAACAAGTCAGATGTAATTACAAAAACAGTTCAACCAAGAGAACAAGATTCAACAAGAGAAACAAAACTAGATGGATTTGCTTATTCTAAAATACCAATTCTTTTAAACAATACTGATTCAATTGATTATACTTTATTCTGGAAAGAAAATAAAACAAGTACGTGGGAAGGGATAAAAACAAACGGGACAATAAAATTAAAATCAGGTGAAACAGCTTATGTTTACTTGACACAAAAAAAAGACAAAGTAATTAAAACAGTAACTGAAACTAAATGGGTAATTAATTATGCAAACTTAACTTATCAAGAAATAAAGAAAAACAAGACAATAATTAACACAGACAACATTTCTTATAATAATATAACAATATATGCTGAAAGTTGCCCGATAAATTTTAATTGCTCTTCTGATTCAAATTCGTTTAACATAACAGCAAACGAAGGAATGATAAAAACAATAACATCAGATGGAGATAACTTAATTGAACAAACAAGATGGATGCAGGACGAGGAAAATACAACAGTTGTTAATGGAACAGCATACATAAAACAAGTATTCAGTGTATTTAATAATTGTTCATTTAATTTTACAAACCTTTTAATTGAAAAAAATCCCATGGCTTCCTGGAACTGCAGTGAAGGCACTGCAAAAAACAAGTTTAACCTAAGCTCAAATGAAACAAAAAAATATTTGACTTACAAATGCTTTAAAGAAAAAGCAATAACCACTGGAGAAATAAAAAATTACACTAATGGAACAATAAATCCTTTAAATAATTACTTAGAAACTTATGCTTTGTTTTTAATAAACAATAGCGAAAACATTAATTTTACAAACGTTGCTTTAAATTATGAGAGCAATGAATTCTTGAATAACATTTCAACAAAAATAAAAGCAAATGCTAATTCAACAACATTTAATTATGTTCTTGCTAAAATTCCAATAAAAAAAACAGAGCAAAAAATAGGGGAATTAAAAAACTTTCCTTATTCTCATAATAAATTAATTAAAATAAAAAACAATGCCAGTTTTCACATTTTTAACTTGTCATTCAATTACCCTAAAGGCAATTGGGAAGATTATAAATTGTATAAATGTATTTATGATAATTTTTCAAAATGTAATTTAACAAAAAACTCGGATTGGGAAGCAGTGTTAACAATAGAAGAAGAAAATAAAATTAAAACAAAAAACATAAATGATATGAGCGACTTAACTTACATAATTAGTTACAAAGAAAAACCAGTTACTTCTGTTAATCCAGGTAGTGGAGGAGGAGGTAGTGGAGGGGGTTCAGGTGGAAGCGCTTCTGTTTTATTTACCATAACAAATATTACAACAATACAAAAAAAAGATAAAGTATTTGTTAATATTACTTTAAATAAAAATGGAGAATGTAATTATTCAATTGATGATAAAGCAAATTTAAAAATGAATGGAAGTAAAACAAATTGGTTTAAAGAATTAAAACTTAAACCAGGAGAGCATAACCTTGAAATAAAATGTGCTTACAGCTTACAAAAAGCAGGCAAAAAAATAAAAATATTAATTAAAAAATCAGATGAAAATAAACTAATTCCTTTAATCAATGAAGTAATTGAAAAAGACAAACCAGTTAATAATGAAAAAATAACAACAGCTAATATTACTGGATTGGTTATTGGTTCAGGAAATTTATTAATCGGTTTCCTTGTTTTGTTCTTTGCTTTAACTAGCTATTATATTTATTCAAAAAAAGAAAAACTTGATGAAATAAAACTGCTTGAATTGCCTAAAATTAATTGGCTTAAAGGTAATAAAAAAGATTCAGTAAAAAAAAGAGTAAATAAAGTTAATTTCAAAGAAGAGGATTTAAATTCTTTATTAACTTCACGTAAAAAAATAAGTAAAGAATTTAAAATTAGAAGAAAAGACATTGAAGAAAATGTTAATTTAAACAAACCACTTGCAGTACAGAGGATATGTAAGTTCATTAAAGAGGATAAAAGTAAAATTAATTATACTGTTAATGAATTATCAAGCGCTTTGAATTTAAGTTTAATTTCGGTTAGAATGGCTGTAAACAGGGGGCTTGTTTTAAATGTTTTTGAAAAATATGAAAATGGTAAATTTAAAGCTTATAGGTTAGGGAAATACGGCAAAAAAATAGCTAATTTAGAAGTTGATATTAAAACTTATTCAGAACTAGAAACAGTAGTTAACTTGCTTAAAAAAAGAGAAGAAAATAATTAAGAAGCAACATAATTTTTTTAAAAAAAAAAGAGAAGAAAATAATTAAGAAGCAACATAATTTTTTTAAAAAAAAATAGAAGGGAATAATTAAATAAATTTTTTCTTTTTTTAAAAAAAACAGGTTGTTATTTTAAAGTAAGTCTTCTGGTTTTTTAACTACAAATCCTTTTGATGTGAATTCAATTGGTAGAATATCTTCTGAATGGCTCGTGCCTCTTAATTTTTTAATAAATAAAGTCCTATTTGCACCTGTACCTGAATTTCCTAAGTAACTTAAAATAATTACTCCATCAGCAACATATTCTTCCACGCCATATTTTGAATAAACCCTTGAATTTGATGAATCAACTTCAGATGTTATAATTGTTGTTGCCCCATTTTTCATTAGCATGTAATTCATTTTAAGAATAGCTCTTCTAACTTCATTCTGATTATTTAAATGAAAACCAAGCCCAGCAAGAGAATCAATCACTACCCTTTTAGCACCTATTTTATCAATTACTTGCATTATTCTAAGCAATAACCTATCCACATCAACACCCATTACAGGTAAAGCATATTTTTCATCGCTTTGGTAACCTGCTTTTGCTGAAGAAGCATCAATTAAAGCAAAAACTCCTTTTTTTTCTGCCTTATCAATATCAAAACCAAATCTTTTCATATCTGCCCTAAGCATGTTAGGACGTTCATCAAGTGTAACATAAACTGCTGGTTCTCCGTATTCCATAGCCCCCCTATAAGCATATTGCATTGCAAAAATTGTTTTTCCTGTTCCAGCTTCACCTGTAATTAATATGGTTCTACTACTAGGAAATCCTCCTTCAATTAATTCATCTAAACCATAAATGCCTGTTTTAACTCTAGTCATATAAGAAAATTAAACACATATTAAGTTTATAAACTTTGTTTATAAACATTTGAACATAACAAAATGAAGTGATTAAAAAAAAGCTTTACTTAAAGAAACAAACAAGGATTTAAAACTAAAAAATGATTAAAAAATAGTTAACAAAAAATCTTTTTTTAAAAAAAAATTATCTAAAGGAAGTGAGTGATTAAAATGACTGAAATAAAAGGTTTAAGATATCATAAAAATGCAAACAAAGTAACAGGTACAAAATTAACTTTTCCTGATAATGTTACCCAATCAGGTTTATGTGCGAGTTGTGTAAAATGCGGGCAATGTGAAATAGGAAAAAAAGCAAAAACAGGGCAAACCTTGTTTCCACAGCCATTTGGAACAACTCAGTTTGGAGCTGAAAAAAGAACACCTAATTTAGAAGATTTACAGATTATGCCTGAATTATATGGAGAAGAAGTAGTCTTCAGACAAGTTAAAACAGAAACAAAAATAGGCAAATTCAAGGTAAAAGCACCATTAGCAATAGCAGCAATGGGTTCAACAATCGTAGCACATTCGCTTGGAAAAGAATTAGCAGAAGGAGCAGCACGTGCTGGAATTTTAATGAGCATAGGTGAAAATGTAATAGCTACTTACGGCAAAGAAGGTTTAAAAGGTAGGATACAACCTTTCCTTGATAATTATAACGGTTACGGAGCAGTAATAGTGCAAGGAAACGTAAATGACATCAAAATGGGTGTGTATGACTTAGCAAAAGAATATGGAGCACATGCAATTGAAGTCAAGTTCGGACAAGGTGCAAAACAAGGATTAGGTGGAGAGATAAAAGTAAAAACACAAGAAGAAGCTGAAAAATACAAACAGTTAGGTTACCACATTGAAAAAAATCCTGACGGCACTTTTCAAAGGCACTCAATGCCAGGAGCATTAACACCTGAAAAACTGAAGGAAAACATGCTAAAATACTCTGAATTAGACCTACCAATATTTACAAAAACAGGAAACGGAAGAGGGATAATTAGATTAATAAAAGCATTAGATGAATTAAAGAAAGAAAATGGAGTACCAATACAATCATTAACAATTGATGGATTTGGAGGAGGAACAGGAATGAGTCCATGGTTGATAATGAATGAAATGAACATTGACTCTGCAAGTGTATTAAATGCATTAGAAGAAAAACCAAGTTTTGACATTTTATTAGCAGGAGGGCATAACACAGGTTTTGATATTGCTAAAGGAATGTTACTTGGTTCAAGTGGAAGCGCAATGGGGCGTCCTTTTTTGATTGCAGCTAATACTGATAAAGAAAAAGGAGTGGAAAATTTTGTAAAGGCATTAATAGAAGAATTGCAAATGATAACAGCCACAATGCATTTGAAATCAGTTGAAGAATTAATTGGTAGAAAACAAAATTTGATTGCTTTAAACAAAGAAGCAAAAGAAATGTTTGGAGTGCCTCAAAACCCTAAAGCAGTTTTATAAAACTGCTTTTTTAAAAAATAAAATACTTAAATTATTTAATTAAATTTAAAAAGAAGTATTTTTTAATTAAAACTAAAACAAAAAAAAGTAATAGGAGTTGAAAAAATGGTTAATGTTGATAAAGGAAAATGCATTGGATGTGGTGCTTGCGTAGCTATATGCCCAGGAGTTTTTGAAATGGGAAGCGATGGCAAGTCACAAGTAAAAAAAGAAGCAGATACATCCTCTTCTTGTATAAAACAAGCAATAAATAGTTGCCCAGCACAAGCAATAAGTGAATAAATTTATTCAGATGCTTTTAAATAAATTTTTTCAAATTCTTTTTCATATTTAAAAGCAATTTCTTTATTTCTAATTATTAATAAATTTTCATTATTGTAATACGTTGCGTGTTTTGTCCAATTATAACTCCCTGTTAATACAATTTCACCATCAATCACTGCAAACTTATCATGCATAAAAGCATAATTAGAGTCATTAAAAACACTTACATTGTTTTCAATTAAACGCCAATACTCAGAATATTTTGATACTTGTTGTTTTTCCACTACAACCCTTACTTTAACTCCTCTTTGTTTAGCCCTAACCACTGCTTGTCCTATTTTATCTAAAGTAAAAGAATACATGGCTATATCAATTGACTTATTAGCAGAATCAATTAAATTAATTACTTTTAAATCATTATTATCTTCAGGTGAAAAAAATACTTCAACTGAACTTGGTTTTAAAATATTAACAGAAGAGCCAGTTGGTAGGTTTAAAAAATTCAAGTAATAAGCACTTGAAATAAATATTACTAATGCAAAAATAAATGTAATTGATTTTAAGCCAGTTGTTTTTTTTCTTTTCATTGTTTAAATTAATGAAAGAACAAGTATAAAAAAACAAAAGAAAGATTCATAAAGAATAAAAACAATGATAATTATGATGAATCCTAAACAAATAAAATTTCTGAAGAAAAGAAGTAAAAGACTCAAAAATTTAAGAAGAAATAGGATTATTTCCAGAATCCCAAAAGCAGAAAGAAAGAGATTAGCAGAACTAGAAATAACAAGACTTAAAATTGAAAATGAAAAAACTCAAGGAGAATCAGAAAAAAGAGTAAGGATATACCATAGAATAGGAAGAGGAGCAACTTTAGAAAAAATTTTGGAAGAAGGGTTAAAATCAAGAGAAAAATTAATTGAAGAAGGAGCACCAGTGGAAGGATATGACCTTCTTGAAGATCAAAAAAAAAATATTTATTTTAGATATGATCCTAATATTGAAAAAGGAGATAAAGAAGAAAAGTGGGTTGCAATTGAAGTTGACCCTAAAAAAACTTTTGTTTATAACCAAGAATTAAGAGTAAAAAAAATGGAAAAGCCTTGGATGAGAAATAAACCACTTAGGGGGGGTCTTAATGAACAAATCATAAAAGACCCTAAGAGAGCAGCTAAAGAATATCAAAGATTAGAAAGAGAACAAAAACAGAGAGATTATAATAATTCAAAAATGACTTTAGAAGAGTTTCTAGAAAAAAAGAAAAAAGCAGAAGAAATACAAAAAGAGTTACCTCCTGGATATAGAGTTATTTTCCATCCTTTATCTGCTGAACCTTTAGTAATTAATGGTAAAGATATCCATAAATACGGCCCTGAATGGTATTATCCTCATGAAATAATAAAAAAAGACTACATCCCTCCAAATCAATTTGTAAATCATTCTGGTAAAAAAGTAAGAAAAAATAATAAAAAGATATAAATCACAAAATCATTGTAAAAAACTGATAAAATAAAGAAAAGGAGATTTTAATCCCCTATTCCCCTACTAGTTACTCTAAACACTGCTTCTCCATCTGGCATGCTTGGAGCATCAACTAGCCTTGCTATCCTCTTATCTTCTTTACTTTTTCTTAAGTAAATCCTGTAAGTTGACTGATGCCCAACAATATGCCCCCCAATTGGAGTAGTAGGGTCACCGAATAACAAGCCAGGGTTAGCCATTACTTGATTAGTTACAAAAATAGGGATGTTATACAAGTCAGCCCATTTTTTTAACGCGTGCATGTGCTTGTTTAGTTTTTGTTGCCTACCTGCAAGCGTGCCTCTGCCCATGAAATCACTTCTGAATCTTGAGGTAAGAGAATCAACTATTATTAATTTGATATTATGTTCTTCAATTATTTCATTTGCTTTTTCAGCTAAAAGCATTTGATGATCTGCGTTAAATGCTTTAGCTACAAAAATATTTTTTAGAACTTCATCAACATCCATTTCATTTGCCTCTGCTATTTGCTGCACTCTTTCAGGACGAAAAGTTGACTCAGTGTCTATAAACAAGCAAGCACCTCCAAGTCCTCCTTCCCCCTCTGGCTTCTGTACATTAACAGATAATTGAAAAGCAAGCTGTGATTTTCCACTACCAAACCTGCCATAAACTTCTGTTATTGCTTGGCTTTCAATTCCTCCTCCAAGAAGATTATCAAGCTCTTCACTACCAGTTGATAGCCTATGAACTAATTTTCTTCTTTCAAGAATTTTGTCAGCTGACTCAAAACCAATTTCAAGCGCCTCACGTGCAGCACTAATTATTTTAGTTGAAGTTGCTTCACCTAAACCAGCTGCATCCATTAATTCCCCTGCTGCTGCAACTGAAATTGATTCAAGAGTATTAAATCCAGCAGCTCTTAATTTTTCAGCTGTAGTTGTACCTACTCCTGGTAAATCTTCTATTTCTTCTATTACTTTTTTAGTCATATTTTCAACACCTCGTTCAATTTAAAATTTTTTTTAGTTCTCGTTTAAAGTAATTAATTTTTTTTTAATCTAAATTTAGTTTGTTAAAATTTTTGATTATTAATTCACGCCTATTATATTCAGGCACTTCCTTAACTTTTCCAAAAAAGATGAATTCTTCGCCAAGTAGTTTCTTTTTTTTCAAGTCAAACAATGATTTATTTGATTTGAATTCAATTGCTTTAAATCCAATGAATTTTTCAGCTAAGTCCCTGTAAAAAGTTCCTCTTATTACTCCTGTACCATCATCAAGCTCGGCATTTATTATAAGAGAAGGAATCATTTCAGTTGAATTACATTTAGGACAAACCCCATCACGTGTCATTGTTTTACATTTAGCGCATAAATTAATAAGAGTTGGGGGGTAAATTTCAACAACATCTGATTTGATTTCTGCTTCTTTTCCATTAACTAATTGTGCTATTGTTTTTCTTTCTCTTTTAATTTCAGGTATTACTTCATTTGTTTCTGGTTTTAAAATTATCCTTCCTCTCCATCCTAAATGAATTTCAAGTTCATCATTATTTATTCTAGTATAAGCTCCTTCTACTTTGATTAAGTCATTTATTTGAAAAGTTTCAGTTAATTTAGCATGATTATCCCAAAGAACTAATCTTTTAGAATCATTCCCGTCATTGACTAGGATGCTTGCTACTTTTCCCTGTGAGCCATCTTTTTTTACAAATTCATAAACAGGGTAAATTTTTTCAATTCTTGCGAAAAAAATAACATCATTTAAGCCTGGTGATAACTGGTTTAATTTTAATTTTTTTTCAACAGCCAGTGGAATTGAATTATCTTCTTTAAGTAATTCAACACTTCCTTTTGAAGAAGAGTGAATTTCAAGATTGTCTTTATTTTTTTTCACGTAAGCATTAATAATTTTAATTAAATTGTTTTTTTGTATCTTGCTTCCTAATTCAGCATTATTCCATAAGACAAAACGTGTTTCGCCTGTTTCATCAAATACGTCAAAATTAGTTACGTTTCCTTTTTTTTCTCCTTTTTCAAAATATCTTGGCGCGTATGCATTTTTAATTCTAACTTTTAAAGTTATTGAATTAAGTCCTTCTGCTAAATCATTTATTTTGATGTCATTGAATGTTTTAATTTCTTTTTCTAAATTAACACCTAATTCTTTAGAAACTGAAAAAGCAGCTCCTGCTTCATTAAGCAGTCCCCCATATTCTTCTGTTTTTTTTTGTATTTTTTCATTTAACTCTTGTTCAGAAATACTTGTTTGAGTTATTATTTGTTTTTTGATGCCCTCTGCATCTTCTAAAATTTCATTAACCATAGTTCCAACCTCCAGTTTTTATCTCGTGCAACTTCTTTAAATTAAACTTAATAACATTTACTTAAAAAATAGTTGTTCCAACCACATAATTAAGTTCCAGCCACTAAGTTCAAAATAATTTAAGTTAAAACTAATATAAATTAATATAGGTTATCAAAAAACCTTTTCAAAGTTCTTATAAACTCAGGTGATAATTTTCCTTGTTCTAAAAATTCTTTTCTGCCTTGTTTAATAAGATTAATTGCTTCAAGCTTCTTTTTAGGATTGATTTTTCTTTTACTTAATTCTTTAGTAACTTCTGATGTCCATTTATTAGCTTTTTCTGATCTTTTCTTTTCTTCATTATTTTTTGTTTCACTTTTACCTCTTATCTTTTTTTTATAAATTGTACTTTTTTTTCTAAAAATTTCAAACTCGCTCATTAATTATATTTTATAAAAAAACAATTATTTAAAACAATTAGAAACACTAAAATAAGTATGATGAAAATAACTACAATTTATGGAAAAAATTACAGCTCAAATAGTTATGTAATTCACGGTAAAAAAATTTGCGTAGTTGACCCTGGTTTTAACAATGAATTTGGAGTTAATCCTGAAAAAGTTGAGGTTGTTGTTAACACTCATTGTCATTATGACCATGTAGCAAATAATCATTTGTTTACAAATGCTAAATTTTACATGCATGAAAAAGAAATACCTTATGCAAAAACAACGTTAGGGACAGCTGAATTATTTAAAGCAAAATATAACCCACAGGATTTTAAGCCTATTCCTAAAAAAATTGATTTAGGTGGTGTTGTTTTTGAAGTTATTCATACTCCTGGGCATACTCCTGGTTCAATTTGTTTATATGAAAAAAATTCAGAAACACTTATTAGTGGGGATTTAATTTTTGCAGATGGTATTGGAAGAGTTGATTTAGAAGAAGGAAATATTAAACAATTAAAAGAATCAATTGAAAAAATAAGCAAGTTAAAAATAAAACATTTATTGCCTGGGCATGGTTATATTGGTGATGGTGATTCTGTAAAGTTAGCAGTAAAAATAATAAAATCAATTAAAACTAATGAAAATAAATAATTCAACAATTGACGTTGATTAATGAAAGGGTTTATATTGTTTAGTTATAATTAATTAAAGTTAATGTTTAAAATTAAAAAAAAGCAGCAGTTGTTTAAAAAAATTGAATTACCTCAAAAAGTTTATTTAGGTGAAAAAATTTTACCTAAAATAAAAGAGGTTATAAGGGAATATAAAAATCCTTTAGTTGTAACTGGAAAAAAAACAAGCAAAATAGCTGGCAATAAAGTTAGCAAATTAGTTGCTGGAGATAAATTAATTGTAAGTAAAAGTGATTACTTTAATATTAATAAAGTAATTGACAAAGCTAAACAAGGTTATGATGTAATAATAGGAGTAGGAGGAGGGAGTGTGATGGATGTTGCCAAGTACTCTGCTTCTAAATTAAAAATTGATTACATTGCAGTACCAACTAATTCATCAAATGATGGTATTGCTTCTCCTATTGCTTCAATCAAAGGCAAAAAAAGAGAATCATTAAAAGCAGTAACTCCTATTTCAATAATTGCAGATACTTACATAATTAAAAAATCACCTAAAATTTTTTTCAGAGCAGGTTTTGGAGACGCGATAGGAAAATACACTGCAGTTAAGGACTGGAATCTTGGAAGAATAATTAAAAAAGAGTATTATGGTGATTATGCTTCTTCTTTATCTGAAATGATTTCAAAAATAGTGATGAATAACTCAATTGAAATTGGTAAAAAAACAGATAGAGGTATTAATATTTTAATGGAAGCACTTATTTCATCAGGAGCAGCAATGGGCATAGCTGGGAATTCGCGTCCTGCTTCTGGTTCAGAGCACAAGTTTTCGCATGCGTTAGATGAAATTGCAGAAAAGCCAGCTCTTCATGGTTTTCAAGTAGGAGTAGGCACAATAATTATGAGTTATTTGCATGGTGCTAATTGGAGGAGGGTGAAACAAGCATTACAATCAGCAAAATGCCCAACAACAGCAAAACAATTAGGAATGGATAGTGATACTGTTTTAAATGCTCTGATGAAAGCAAAAGAAATACGCCCAGAAAGGTATACAATAATTGAACACATTAATTTTGATAAAAGAGTAGCAAGAGATGCATTAGAAACAACTGGTGTAATTTAATGATTAAAGAGTATTATGAATTATTAAACCCTCTGCATGCATTAATTGTTTTGCTTGCAATAATAACAGGTATAAAAATAGCAGGGGGGGCAGCTTTAACAGTTAATTTGTTGTACTCTGCAGTAATGAGTTTTTCAATTATTGCTGGCGCTTTTATTTTAAATGATTATTGGGATTTTGAAACAGACAAAGCAAATAACAGACAGGATAAGCCCTTAGTAAACAAGAGCATTGATAAAAAAACAGCTTTGATTATGGCTATCTTTTTTTTAATTATTGGAAATTATTCTTCTTTTCTTATTAACGAAAGGGTTTTCTTAATTACTATTATTTTCACAGGCATCTTGCTTGCTTATAATTATTGGTTGAAAAAAATTACTTTGGTTGGGAATTTAACAATTGGTTTAACAATGGCTATTCCTTTCATTTATGGAAATTACATAATAAAAAATGAATTGAACTTGTTTGTTTTGATTCTTTCATTAATGGCTTTTTTAATGGGTGTTGGGAGGGAATTAATTGCTTCAATTAGGGACAAAAAAGGAGATTTGAAACAAGGAAGAAAAACACTGCCTTTAATAATAGGAGATAAAAAAACAGGTTACTTTGCTTCTTTGCTTATTTTGATTGCTATTTTAATTTC
>Ga0114934_10002412_pt1 | contig 11939 bp, 10 predicted proteins | sample 4SBtaG_2_FD_99695 | JGI IMG/M metagenome (GOLD analysis project Ga0114934, IMG submission 99695) | Deep subsurface microbial communities from Kolumbo volcano to uncover new lineages of life (NeLLi) - 4SBTROV10_white metaG | ecosystem: Environmental > Aquatic > Marine > Volcanic ...
AGTAGATGGAATATGTTTATTCAAGCTTTTTTCAACCTGTGTTACCAATTCATTCATATTAAAATCCGGTTTATCAACGTAGTTAAAAACCTGATAGCCGGGTTTCATATTATCCAGATGAAATTTAATAAAAGCAGCAATATTGCCTACGTAGGCCATTGATTTTTTATTGGTACCTTTCCCCACCATAAGGAACTTTCCGGAAGCTATTTGCTTTAAAAGGTTGTAAACATTACCACGATTATGCTCACCAAAAATAACAGTTGGGCGAATAATAGTAAGTGAACGATTATGGGGCTCTTTTTGATACCATTCACGTAATAAAACCTCGGCTTGCCATTTGCTTTTGCCGTAATGGTTAAACGGGTCTGCCGGATGCTCTTCGTTAGGGCTTTGTTTGTTGAGGCCATAAATAGCCACTGAACTGGTAAAAATAATGTTTTTTACCCCCGCTTTTTCCATAGCTGCCAGTACGTTTTTTGCGCCTTGTACATTTACATCGTAATACAACGAAACGGGTGAAACATCATCGCGGTGCTCGGCTGCCAGCAAAACTACGGTTTTTGTATTTTGCATGGCTTTTTCAATACCCGAAGGGTTGCGCACATCCCCTAAAACAGTTATTTCAGGGAAAAAGGAACTTTGCTGTTTGTCAAGGTTGAAAAGGTTGTATTCCTTCCGGGAAATATCGATTAAACGGGTGCCTACAAAGCCGGAGGCACCGATAAATAAAATGTTTGACATGGACTATCGTTGTATAAATTGTTTTGCTTTTGAAAATATCCGGTTAAATGTATAAAAAGGGCTAACTTTTATATTGTTCTTTTTAAATGCTTTTAAAATGTTTTTATTTCCAGTAATAATTCTTTTTAACGACCCTGTACTTTCGCCACCGTAACGCATTTTCACGATGGTTTCATCCAGGTAAAAGGTGCTTATTTTATGTTTTTCCAGAAAACGCAACATTAACTCAAAATCGGCCGATACATCTAACGAAGTATCAAATATTCCATAATTTTTATAAATGTTTCTTCTCACAAAGAATGTAGGATGAGACGGATGCCACCCTCTTACAAAACTACCTTGTATAAAAGGAGAGCTTTTCCAATGGCGTATTACTTTATTGGTATTTTCCGAAGCGACAAAATCGAGATTGCCAAAAACCGAATCAACATTTTTTTCTTGAAACGCATTAACAACCGTTTCAATGATTGTGTTTGTGGCATAAAAATCATCAGAGTTTAAGATACCAACAATATCTCCGGTTGCCAATTTAACACCCTTGTTCATCGCATCATAAATACCCCCATCCGGTTCAGAAACTATTTTTGAAACCCTGTTGGGCATGGATTTGATAATTTCCAGCGTATTATCCTTAGATGCACCATCAATAATAATGTGCTCAATATTTGGATAAGTTTGCTCGTATACCGATGCCAGGCAATCGACAATGTGGGCGGAACTGTTGAAAGTAGCCGTTATTATAGAAACATTCATGTTAATGAATTTAATATTTCTTGAAAATCTTTTAACCTTTTTTTATATTCGAAATTGTTTTTAACATGTTGAATCCCCCTATTTATCATTTGCATATGACTTTTTGGTGAATCAAGAACATTTTTAATCCTGACAACAATCTCTTGATAATTAACCTTGTCAATTAAAATTCCGTTATTACCAACACCATCCTTTAATCCTCCTTTTCCAGTGTGTATAACAATATTACCTGATGCTAAAGCCTCAATAGCAGCAATTCCAAACCCTTCATAAGAAGATAATTGAGCATAAATCATACTTCTTTTTAAGATATTAATTTTATCTTTTTCACTGATCGCACCGGTAAGAGTAATTAAATTCTCCAATTTTTCATTCTTAATTATTTTCTGTATAAGTTTAGAGCCAGCTCCCAAAGGCCCTATTATAAACATTCTATAATCTTTATCATAATTATGTAGCTCTTTAAATAAATAAATTGCTTTATCAACGCCCTTTCTGATAACATTTTCTTCTTTCACCATCCAAGCAATAGTGCATAATATTTTTTCTTTTTTTTGAAGCTCATCAAATTTGTATTTTTCAAAGTCTATAACATGAAATGAAAAAGGAAACCTTTGAACAGTTAATCTTTTTTTAAAGGATTTGATATTGGCCCTATCGGCATTGGAAACAATTATATTTTTGTCTGAGAATAGCATGCATAATCTAAAAAAAAGCTTTTGAATCAAATACGATTTAACTCCTGCATAATTTTTATCTAAAAAATCAATGCCGCCTGTAAATATAACTTTTTTGGAAAAAAGTTTCGCAATCATTGCAGGAAATAAACCATAACGATAAAAATAAATGAAAGCAATATCGTATTTCCAAAACATTAAATAATCGAATATTGAATTACTTAATTTTACTTTATATCCAAGGTCACGAAGAATACAGATATCAGTCCTATAAAACTTCTGAACTGAAAACATCTTTTTAGTTTTAACACTTGAATAAAACAATACAACCTTATTCATTTTTCTATTTTATAGCCAATAAAACCTTTTAGCCTTCCTATCAATGAAGCATAGAAAAACTTTCTTTTTTTTGATGGAAAAATCGAAAACAATAATCTACCAATTATTTCAAATAAAAACGGAAAGATAAAATAGAACTTTCTCCTTAAAATTATTTCTTTTTTCATTAAAGCTCCATAACCCATGCCATATTGCAAATACCTTTGTTTATTTGGTATTACAGACGGGTAGGCATGATAAACAAAATCATTTGCAAAATATTTTCCTTTATAGCCTTTCATTAATAATGAGCTAATTAAATCACTTTCTTCTGCTGAACCAAAAACACTTCCTACTCCAAGTTTTTCATCAAAAACAATATCACTCTTATTTTGAACTTTTATAAATATTCCAATACTAATCGCCTTATTAAAGTAATTATATCCACTTAATAAAGAATCAGCTAATGGCATATTAAATCGCTTATTTAATTTGAGATCCTTCACCCCACAAGAATAAATATTCATATTAGGTTTTAAATTAAAAAAATTATTTACCTTTTTTAAAGTATTTTGTTCATAAGTACAGTCATCATCTGGGAAGCATAAGATTTGTCCGTGTGCATAATTAATCCCTAAATTCCTGTTTGCACTTAACCCCTTTATTTTACTCCTAATATAAATAATGTCTAGGGTTGACTTATTATTTTCAACTATCTTTAATACTCTATTATCATCATTTTGATCCACTATAATCAAATCAAAATTCTTATAACTTTGATTCTTTAGACTATCAAAAAGTGCTTGTATTTCAAGGGACCTACCCAAAGTAGGAACAATTAATGAAAAAGATAAATGCTTAGGCATATGTTGGTTTTTTATTTTCTAGTAAGACAACAACAGCTAATACAGAAAAATAAAAAGTTTGGACCTGTGGAGCAAATGATAAGCCTGAAAATAAAAAAGGCAGAATTATATATAATACCTTAATTGTTTTTCTTATTAATAGATAATAAAGAATTGAAAATAATATAATCGCTAAAATTCCTCCCTCAACATAATAAGTAAAAATCAAATTATGTGTACCAATCCCTAGATATTTAGGACTATTCCCGTAACCAACCCCAAAGAACAATCTTACAAAATCCATTCTATTGGTATAGCTAATAACATCGTTTAAGATACCAAATTTCGAAAGAAAACTGGGGTCGTTCGCATAAAAAGGGAGTAGAAAATAAACAACAAATATTGCCACAAGGGGTAAAATTAATATCGTTTTCATTGACTTTCTACTAATTTTAAAAAACAGAAATACTGCTGAAAAAACAATAGAAGAAACAATGGCTGAACGACTGAAAGTAAATAAAATAAATCCAAAGAAGATAATAATGTAAACCATTGTATTCTTCTTATGTTCCTTTAACAGATAAACCGCCAAGCTGAAGAATGAAAGAATCACCATGCCTACGTGATTTGAATCCATAAACATGATGGAGTTCCCTTTTAAACCATAAAACTCGTGGGATACATTAAGCATTGCCAGCGCCTGGACTGCAAAATCATATTCGCCCCTTAACCGAAAATAAAATTCTGCTAAAAAAATAAGAGATAAAAAGAAAAATGAAATGATTACGTCTCTAATTATATCTTTGTAAGATAATAAATTTCCAATCCAAAAAATTATTATAAAATAGAGAAGGCATAAAAAAGAAGTCAATGGTCTTAAAATATCTCCAAGTAGCATTTGAGAAGACATTATTAGGACAAATATTATGAAATTTGCTTTTATTAAACCATCCACAGGAAATTTCCTGTTTAAAGCTAATACCATAATTAAAGTAACCCCAATTAAAAAAGCAAAATAAACTGGACTAAAGCTTGTGATTCCAGCAAGATAAAAGCCGGATCCAACAAAGAGAATTATGAAAGCTATATTTAAATACTTGTACACTATTTACTTACTAAATTCATATATAAATCATGATAAATCTGAGCAATTTTTTTCATATTAAAATTGTTGATTATATTTTTTTGCGCAGCAATTGAGAATTTTTTACAAAGAGCCTCATCTTGAAGTAATGTAATAATTCTCTTGGCCATTGTTATAGAATCCTCACAATCAACCACAAAACCATTCTCTCCATCATCAATTAAGTCTTCTACTCCTGACACTCTTGTCGCTACACATGGTATTCCGAATTTCATAGCCTCGATAAGAGAATTTGACATCCCCTCACTTCTTGACGGTAATACGAAAACATTTGTTGCTTTATATATAGATAGGACATTTGTTTGCTTGCCAAGAAAGTAAACTTTGTGCTCAAGGCCATTAGTTTTAATAAAGCTTTTATATTGTCCTTCATTACCCTCACCTATTATTACCAATTTTGCATCAAATACCTCGTCCTTAACATAAACCATAGCTTGCAACAATACATCAAGCCCCTTAATAAGCCCATGCGAGAAATTACCTACAAATAATATTTTTTTGTTATTACTAAATAGACTCAAAGGAACATCTTCTTTATCAATTAAAGTTGCATTTGGAATTAAATCTATATTGTTAGGATTTGCACCTTGAGCAATAAGATCTTCATTTATCATTTTCGAAATCGCAATAAATTGCGCATATTTTAAAACTGGATATTTAAAAATTTTTGGAAGAAGTAAAACCCTAAGAAACTTGAATCCATTCAAGGTAGCTTCCTTAATTAGCACCGGTTTTTTATATTTTTGCCCAAAATAATTTGGTAAAAGAGATAGCCACGAGGTTTGGTGGACATGTAACAAATCCACTTTTGGGACCTCTTTTTTGAGGAATTTATATAAGCAAAAAAGGAATGAATATTCTTCTAACAAAAATTTTAGTTTGTTGATGATTTTACCAATTGACGTTCGGGGTGTTTGCTTACTCTTTCGAGTGAAATGATGCAGTCTGACAATCCTGATGTTATTGTGTCGTTCTTCTTTTTTTAAACTTTTATCATACAGAGATGAAACAACAACTATTTCAATTGGATATTTTTGAACCAGATATTCTGACAATAACTTTGCTTGATTTTCATTACCCCCCAGATGAGGCCAATAATACCTCACGATCATAAGAATTTTTAACTTGGTTGTTTTTTCCATAACCCTAATCTAAAGACACAATAGTAATATTTGATTTTTTATGTTTGAATACCTTTTGTGTAATGTATTGCAAAATAAAAATCATTATAGGTATTATTAGTTTTAAAATTGGCATCCAGAATCTATAGTTGAATAAATATCGAGGATTTTTGTATATAGCTATTAATATAGGGAAAGAGAATTTTACTTGACATTTCTTCCTCCACAATAAAACGGAGAAGGAGTTTATCTTTCCTTTTAACTCTTTTGAAACAGATTCAATCCAGTCTAGATTTTTTAAAGAAGTAGCCAGATCATAATTCTGACTAATATTTGAAGCTGTCTCATTCCATTGCCCAACAATTTTATTGTACAGGATAACATTACCTTTCAAAGCCAATCTAAGGATAGAGTCAATATCGGTCGATTGAATTGGTAATGAATAAAAATTAGTTTCAAGTGCGATTTTTCGATTATATATTGTTGTTAAATGAGAGAATTGGTATTTGCTAAATATATTTTTTACAAATTCAACTCCTGGTATTATTTCTATTTCTTCTTTTATTCTATGTCGGATGAATACATCGGCTTTACTGGTTCGCATTTTTTTACAAGCTACAACCATTAATGCTCGTTCATTTTCTTCTTTTTCTAATTCTTTAATGGCTTTAGCAATAAAAGTATTATCGAAAAATTCATCGTCTCCATCTAAATTGACAACATACTCTCCAGTTGCATAATGGTACAAAGCTCTTCTGTAGTTAGCAACTCTACCTATATTTTCCTGGTTGCAATAGTATTTTATTCTTGAATCGGTACTTGCACATTCTTTAGCGATTTTGCCTGTTTTATCAGTTGAATTATCATCGACAACTACTATTTCTAAGTTATCATAGGATTGTTTTAGTGCGCTTTCTATTGTTACCTTAATGTAGTTTACTTGATTGTAAGTAGGAATTATTATGGTTACTTTTGGGGTGCAAGATTTGTTCATGTAAGAGTCCGATTTTTATATATTTTTATTGAATTAATAAATCACAAGTCAAGTTGTTTTTACTGGTTGAACATTATTGAATAATTCTTTTTAATTTTTAAATCAAAATTCAAAAGGTATGATATACTTTATCGTTTACTAACGAAAGTTGTTGAATAATAATGTTTCGGGGCCAAATTTACTGATGTATAATTTAATGTCATCTTTGTAATACTCGTAAACGAGTTTTTTTGTTGCGTCACTATATACACTCTCATACTTTGGTATTTTACCACGATTTTTCAAATTGGATATTTCTCCCGCTGTCAGTTTATTTGCATTGATATTTATTTTCTCTAGATGGCTAGCGTCATGCTTAATTAATTTTCTAGTATCATGTATTTCGAGATTTATTTTTTCCTTCAATGTATTTTGAAGTAAACCTATCCTTTCTAAACAAAAATAATCATCATATTCATCGTAAACGAGAAAGTCAATTTGTGGTCTCAGATGATTGTCTAATTTATGTGGTTGAATTGCTACTATTCTCTTAATAAAGTCCTCAAAGGTCAGTTTTTTAATTTTTTTTGACCAAAATTTGTTTCGATAACGATTTGAATATTTATTTAAGCTACAAAGCTTGTCCATAATCTTTGTAAAAAGGTTTCTTTTAAACAACGGTTTAGCAAGAAGATTTCCTTCGGAAATTTTATCGAAGAAGGCTGACGCTATTCTCCTGTATGGACATCTAAGAATTACAAAAGAATATTCACAAGTTACTAGTTCTCTTTGTGATGCAATAAATGTGGTATTGTTTTCATGAATCCACTCTACATCGCCTTTATTCTTTAAAAAACCATTTTTTAAAGCGATTGAAAATCTCAGTGTGGAACAAGCATTCTTGGGAATATATGTATATATTGCATTTACGTTGTAAACGGACAACGCATGGTTTGCAGCAAATTTGTGGTAAATATTATTCGCCAGATTAACTTTTTCTTTATTAACGTATTTAAGCGTTCTATTCATTTTTTTAAATTTATATGTAGGAATTATTTTCTTGATTTCTAATAGATTAAGGTGAGCCTAAAGGTAGCTTTCTTCTTTCAAAATACCATTCCTTACACATATGTTAAATTTTTGGAATTGTAAGAATTCCAATCTTTCTCTTAGCTAAAATTAGTTTTGTAATATTTTCAGTACCAAGGGTTATTGCAGTTGCGTATGCAGCTCCTACTGCTCCATTACTTTTTATTAAAAAGTAGTTTAATATTAAGTTGATTATCAAAGAAGCGAGCGATATTTTGCCATGTGTACGTTCGTGTCCACACATAATTAACAACATTCCGGAACAGCCTGTCGAAATGTTCAGAAGCTGACCGATGCCTAAAACAATAAGTATTAGGTAGGCAGCCTTAAATTCCTCTCCCCAAAAACCTAATAATAGTTTTCCTGCTAATACAAAAAAAATTAAACTTATTGTCCCAATGATTATTAATACTGTTGTGACACTCTTGACCATTTTTTCCATATCTTTCAACTTTCCATCGGCATAAAGAGATGCTAATTTGGGAGCAATTGCTGAATTGGAAACTTGTAAAAAGAAACTTACCAAAAGAGCGATTCTTGCTGCTACACTATATAATCCAACTTCTCGGGTTGTACTCAACCAACCAAGCATTATTGCATCGGCATTCGAAGCAATGACCGATGTAGATGTAACTAACAGAAGTGGCAATGCTGTTTTTAACATCGATTTAGTTTGCCACTGTTTTTCCCCTCCTTTAAAATGAAAGATTTTTTTCCAGTATGTCTTTACTGACAGAGTCACAGCTATTCTACCAATAGCATAGATAACAGCAGCACTGATAACTGTAATTTCTATTTTAAAAACATAAGAAATTGTTAATAGTATTAAAACAACCCACATACTTAGTGTCTCATTCACCAAGTTACTTTGCCATATTTTGCGAAAGCCAATTAATCCTGCTGCATAAATCCGTGATAATGTTTGCGGGATTATCATTATTAAAGCAATTATCATTGGGATTTTTAGTTGGGCACTGTGAAAAACTTTGGAGGAAAGAAAGTCCGCAGAAATTATACCCAAGGATGATAGGAGCAATGCTATTGATAATGATATAACAAGCGCTGTATTTATGCTGTTTTTTATAGAATTCCAATTCTTACGTTCATAAGCGATGGCAATTCTTTTTATCAGAACATTGTCCAAGCCAAACATTGTAAGAATTAATACTAGGAAAACAACTCTGTTAGCCAGATTAATAATGCCAAGACCATCTGCTCCAAGAGTGCGCCCTAGAAAAATACTTACTAATAAACCAGCTGCCATTCCGATTATTTTGACAATCAGGGAGGCAGATGATTTTCGGAAAACTTCTAACGTGTTACCGTCGAAAAATGATAACCGGGTCGAAAGATATTTGGTGCAGGATGTAAACATACTAGTTTATACTTAGCTTTTGATTGTATTTATTTTTACGCACTTATAAAAAAAATTCAAAATATCAGATTATTAACGTTTTATGAGATGAAATTATGTTTTTTTGCTATCTTTTTTATAACAGAATGGTTGATGACCTTGCAAGCAAAAATAAATAAATTAATTTTTGTTTTTCCAGTACAATTAGCAAGATTCCGATAATCCATCTTTTACAGAATGCTTTGGTTAGTATCCTAAGATAGTCTTTGCTTTTTCAATAGATGCCAACGTTGCGGGACATCTCCTTTGCGTATATCCTCATATGTGAACTCGATATTGGCTATCTCTGGATCGAACAGGCTAAGGTTATCTTTGAGTATTTGAGCTAATTTGCTGAGAGATGTACGCTCACCGTAGGCTATATAAAGACTTCGGCAAGAGTACCACCAGAGGCAGATTACTTTGTCGTTAGCTCTCGCTATTATGCTGTTCATAAGCACCTATTCTTTTATTAATGTCAAGAGTTAAGGTAATGGCTGCAAATTGGATACCTTAGAGTATATTATCTATGTATGTTAAATCCTGGGAATATGAGCCGTCGCCGTTAATTTGTGGGCTTTCGCGTTTAATTAATGAGCTCACAAATTTTGAAATCACAGCTACATAAGTACCTTTTGGGTCCTATCGGCAGCCAAATACATTAAAATAGCGTAAGCCGATGGTTTCAATTCCATAAATTTCAGAAAAATTTGTAGCAAACAGTTAATCGACAACCTTGGTAAAAAGCATAAGGTGACAAAGCATTGCCAATTTTGTGTTCTACCTTAGGCAAATCAGAGTAGTCCCCGTAAATGGAAAAACTGGCTGCATAAACAAAACGTTTAATTTCTGCTTATTTTGCAGCAACTAACATTTTTACAAAGCCTCCATTATTGGCATCAGTACTAGTCATCGGGGCAGCGAGCGAGCGTGAGACACTTCCCAATGCCGCTGATCTAATACGTAATTGCAACCATGTGCAGCTATTTGGCAATCACTATAATTTCGGATGTCACCTTCAACTAATTTAAAGTTCTTTTGGGTTATTGCTTGTGCTACATTTTCACTTGTACCCGTAGAGACATTATCCATGCATTCTACCGTAATCAAGTAGACTTTCAATTAAATTAAAACGATGAAGCCTGCACCACCAGTAACTAGTACTTTTGAATTTTCAATGAGCTTTTGTGTTTTCATTAATTTAAAGTCTTCCGTCAATTAATTTTTTATTCCAAATACCTTTAACATCATAAACAACAGAATTATTACCGTTACGGAATTTAGAAATATCTATCGTTTTAAATTCATCGTGTGCGACAGCTAACACTGCTGCATCATATTTTTTGTTGGCATAGCTATCAATCAATGTCAGGTTGTATTCTTTCTGAACTTCTTCTTTATTCGCCCAGGGATCATAAACATCCACTTCCATTCCATATTCTATGAGTTCTTGATAGATATCAATGGCGCGGGTATTTCTTATATCAGGACAATTCTCTTTAAAAGTAATACCAAGCATTAAGGCTTTACTGTCTTTTACCGGTTTTCCTGCTTTAAGCATTATTTTTACAACTTCTCCGGCAACATAAGAGCCCATGGAGTCGTTCATGCGGCGGCCTGCAAGGATAATCTCAGGGTGATAACCAACTTCCTGAGCTTTTTGTGCAAGATAATACGGGTCAATGCCAATACAATGTCCGCCCACAAGACCTGGTCGAAAAGGTAAGAAATTCCATTTGGTTCCTGCTGCTTCCAAAACTTCCAATGTATCAATATTCATTAAATTAAATATTTTGGAAAGTTCGTTAACGAAAGCAATATTTATATCTCTTTGGGAGTTTTCAATAACCTTTGCAGCCTCGGCCACTTTAATACTTGTTGCTAAATGTGTTCCTGCAACAATAATTTCCTGATAAAGTTCGTTAATTTCTTTCCCAATTTCAGGTGTAGAACCGGAGGTAACCTTTTTAATCGTGGTCAACCGATGCACTTTATCACCCGGGTTAATTCGTTCCGGTGAATAACCGGCAAAAAAATCTACATTAAATTTTAAACCGGAAACATTTTCAATTACCGGAATACAATCTTCTTCAGTAGCACCTGGATAGACTGTGGATTCGTAAATAACAATATCACCTTTGCGTATCACTTTTCCAACTGTCTCAGAGGCTTTAATTAAAGGGGTTAAATCAGGGCGATTATGTTTATCTGTCGGGGTAGGTACAGCGACAATATATATTTGGGCATCGGCAAGATCCTCTAATTTGGTAGTCAGGTAAAGTCCATTTTGGGTGACTGTGGGACGAGGTGACTGAGTGACGAGAACTGATTTTAAGTTTTCATCTTCTACTTCCAGCGTTGGATCGTGCCCTTCATTGAGTTCATCAACTCTTTCCTGCCTGATCTCAAAACCAACAACAAATCTTTTTTTGGCAAATTCTACTGCAAGGGGGAGGCCTACGTATCCGAGACCGATTACGGCGATTTTCTTTTTATTCATCACTTAATATTTACTTTTTTAAAGTGTTGTTTTTTATTTTTTTCATTTGGTAGAGAGACTAAGGTGACGGTATGACTGAGTGACTGAGTGACATTCTAAAATTATTTGGCCTTTAATGAGCTGATTAGTTTAGTGATCAATATAAATAAATAATGTATCTTTTTATTTAATTCGTCAGTTTCAACAATATAGTTTAGTCGGTGTGATAGATCCAATTGAGTTTCAACTTCTGAAAGAGACCCAAGTGATATGTATAGAAATTGTATTAATTCCTTTGTGCTTTTTCTGGCAGAACCTTCAGCAATATTAGATGGGACAGAAATAGCTGCACGCCTTATTTGCGAAGTCAGCCCAAATTTTTCTTCAGGCGGAAAATCATTAG
>Ga0114934_10002413_pt1 | contig 11938 bp, 10 predicted proteins | sample 4SBtaG_2_FD_99695 | JGI IMG/M metagenome (GOLD analysis project Ga0114934, IMG submission 99695) | Deep subsurface microbial communities from Kolumbo volcano to uncover new lineages of life (NeLLi) - 4SBTROV10_white metaG | ecosystem: Environmental > Aquatic > Marine > Volcanic ...
CCCGCCCGCCTTGATGCCTATCATCTCGATCCACTCAGGATCATCCAGATGCTCAAAGGCGCCAACATGCAATTCCCCGCGGGCTCAATGAATCGTCTTAACACCGAAATCGTGGTGGAAACCGGGAATTTCTTCACAAATAAGGGAGACGTGGAAAAACTCGTGGTAGGAGCCTTTAAGGGGCGCCCCGTCTACCTGAAGAATGTTGCTACCATCCTGGACGGCCCTGAAGAACCCAAAAACTATGTTTATTTTCTTTCTAAAGGGAAACCTCAAGAACCTGCGGTCACCCTTTCCATCTCAAAACGCAAAGGTTCCAATGCCATTACCCTCGTGGACGAAATATTCAAAAAGGTCGAACTACTCAAAGGAAATATCATCCCCTCTGATGTCCAGGTAACGGTCACAAGGGACTACGGTGAAACAGCAAATGACAAATCTAACGAACTGTTATTCCACATGGCCCTGGCTGTCTTTGGCGTCAGCCTGCTCATCTGGTTTTTCTTAGGGCTTCGTGTGGCAGGGGTGGTTGCACTGGCTATCCCTTCTACCCTTTCTTTGACCCTCGCTATCTATTACTTCTACGGATACACACTAAACAGAATTACCTTGTTCGCGTTGATCTTCTGCATTGCCATCCTGGTCGATGACGCCATCGTGGTTGCGGAAAACATCATTCGCCACTACCATCTTCCGGAAAATAAAGGGCGGCCTTTGGCGGATATTGCCATTGAAGCCGTGGACGAAGTGGGGAATCCGACGGTTGTGGCAACCTTCACTGTAATCGCCGCTGTTCTCCCCATGGCCTTTGTCAGTGGATTAATGGGACCGTACATGCGGCCAATCCCCATCGGATCGAGTTTTGCCATGATATTCTCACTTGGTGTTGCATTCATTGTAACCCCATGGGCATCTCTGCGGATTCTTAAGAAAGGCAGAAAACAGAAGGAGGTAAAAGAATCTATCTTGACCCGCTCTTACCGAAAGGTCATGGGTCCCCTAATTCACCACACCCTCTGGCGATGGGGATTTCTTATCGGTATCGTGGTTCTACTGCTTGCGGCATTTTCCATGTTTTTCACCAAGAGTGTAATAGTCAAGGTGCTTCCTTTTGACAATAAAAATGAGTTTCAGGTCATCATCGACACAGATGAAGGAACCCCCCTCGAAAAGACGGCCCGGGTCGCACGTGAAATTGCCGAATACTTAGAAACTATCCCGCAGGTGATCAATCTTCAAACCTACGCCGGTACCGCCTCTCCTTACAACTTTCAGGGACTCGTCCGTCACTATTTTCTGCGGAGGGGTTCAAATGTAGCTGATATCCAGGTTAATCTCATCAATAAGCACAAGCGCTGGCTCCAAAGCCATGACATTGCAAAAGAGGTCCGGCCAAAAATAGATGAGATTGCCAAAAAGTACGGGGCTTCCGTTAAGGTGGCCGAGATACCCCCAGGCCCCCCTGTTATGGAAACCTTAGTGGCGGAAATTTATGGCCCCGATTATCAGCGCCAGATAGCGCTTGCTTCCAAAATCAAAAGGATTTTCAAAAGCACTAAAGGCGTGGTGGATGTGGACTGGTCGGTTGAGGCCGATCAGCCAAAGCTAAAACTCGTTGTGGACAAGGAAAAGGCTGCCCTTAACGGGATAGCTACCGCCCAAATTGCACAGCTCATTCATACAGCTGTTGGGGGTATGAAGGTAGGGCTGCTTCATGATTCGAAGGAAAAAGAGGATGTCGACATCTTCTTACAGGTACCTCGTGCCGAACGCTCTACTCTCAGCGATATCCAACAGCTCAAGGTTAGGAACCGGGCCGGCATGCTCATCCCGTTGAAGGAGTTGACCCACGTTAAAAAGACTTTCATCGACAAAAGCATAAGCCACAAGAACCTCATGCCAGTAGTTTATGTGCTGGGTGATGTTGCAGGGAGGGAGGAATCCCCAGTCTATGCCATTCTAAAAATGAGCAAGAGAATATCCAGGATAAAAATACCTGAAAAATACAAAATCGAGCAATTCAGTACCCATCTGCCTTTCAGTACCCAAAAATATTCCATGAAGTGGGACGGCGAATGGCAGATTACATATGAGGTTTTTCGAGACTTGGGAATCGCCTTTGCCGCCGTCATGGTTCTCATCTATATGCTCGTTGTAGGCTGGTTCAGATCATACATTACGCCGTTCATTATCATGTCTGTTATACCCTTTTCCCTTATCGGGATCATCCCCGGACACTGGCTCATGAGCGCTTACTTTACCGCCACCTCTATGATCGGGGTTATAGCCGGGGCAGGGATCGTCGTGCGAAACTCGATTATCCTCGTAGATTTTATAGAGCTTCGACTGAGAGAAGGGATGCCACTAAGTGAAGCCGTCGTCGATGCGGGGGCGGTAAGGTTCAGGCCGATGGCATTGACCGCCATGGCGGTTATCATCACCGGAGCCGTTATACTTCTTGATCCCATCTTCAAAGGACTTGCCATTGCCCTAATGGCCGGTGAAGTTGCTTCATTACTCCTTTCCCGGATGGCCGTACCCGTTATCTACTTCATCGTCAGGCGGCACCTGCATTATGAATCTCCGAAACATGAGGGTTAAGGAACCGAACCGGGATAAACAAACATACAATCCGAAATTCCCCGCATCCTTAAGGCGCAAGAGGCTTTCTGTTCTAAAGACCCTTCTCCCGTTTGCCTGGGTCGGCATCTTTACCGCCCTTGCCTAGTTGCCCCTGCCGGCTATCGATCTCGGTCCTTTCGATAAGATTCTTCATATCGTGGTAACTTTTGGTGCCATGGTCCTGTTCTTTTACGGATCAGGGAAGAAGAGCATCGCCTTTCTGGCCTACCTCGGCATCATCCTCCTTCTTTACAGCTTCGCTATCGAGGTCATACAAGGCTACATACCAGGCAGGACGTTTAACCCTTACGATATCCTGGCAAACACAACAGGCATAACCCTGGCTTTTTTCTTTTGTAACTATTCAGCCACTAAGATACAAAGGCTCTAAGATTACAGAATTACTCTCTTAATGCCATTTTTGATGAGGGGCACACTAAAGTTGAAAAGCAAACCTGGTCCTAATGCATAATGATAAGCATATGCCGCATCTACTATCTTTCTTTAAGTACGTTCTTCCTTTTCAGGTAAAGGGGTAAAAGTCATATCTATTCTTTATGCCTTGGTGGCTACCTGAACTGTTACAAAAAAGTATGGTATATAAAAGAGGTGCGTGCCGAAAAATATTCCTTGGATAAAAGCAGCCCTTACAATATAAATATGCCTATCTTGAAGCTCCTGAAGGGACGTGTTATAAACCATCAACAATGGAAATACATATGCAGGCAGGTGAAAAATGGGTCTTGTGGATACATTACGGGAACGTGGTTTTCTATATCAGATAACAGATGAGAAAAGGCTTTTAGAAGCAGAACGCTCCGATTCCCTTATCGGCTACATCGGGTTCGACCCTACAGCAGACAGTTTGCACGTGGGTTCACTGGTGCCTATTATGGCTTTGGCACATATGCAGAAAGAGGGGCATAAACCTATAGCTGTATTGGGAGGCGGGACTGCCATGGTAGGTGACCCCAGCGGCAAGACAGAAATGCGTAAAATGCTACTCAAGGAACAGATCGAAGCTCATGGTAAGAAAATCGAACGTCAGCTTGCGAAATACCTCGATTTTGAAGGAGGTGGTGCCCAAATCGTGAACAACGCAACCTGGCTTCTCCCTTTAAAGTATATCGATTTCTTGAGGGAAATCGGTCGATACTTCAGCGTGAACCGCATGCTGACGACGGAATCTATTAAACAGCGACTCGGGACGGGGCTCTCTTTCCTTGAATTCAACTACATGTTGCTGCAGGCCTATGATTTTTACCGACTCTACGTTGATTACGGGTGCAGACTCCAAATGGGGGGGCAGGATCAGTGGGGTAACATTGTGGCGGGAATCGATTTGATCCGCCGGATCGAAGGTGCAACGGCTTTCGGTATAACGTTCCCCTTACTGGTTAATGCCAGCGGGGAGAAGTTTGGAAAGACGGTTGCCGGGGCTATCTGGTTGGATGCCGATAAAACCTCACCTTATGACTTCTATCAATTTTGGCGCAATACAGATGACAGAGATGTCAAAAAATTTCTTGGGCTTTTTACCTTTCTTCCCATGGACGAGGTAAGGCGCCTGGGGAACCTGAAGGATAGGGCATTGAACCGGGCGAAGGAAATTCTGGCCTTTGAGGCCACACGTATTACCCACGGGGATGCGGCTGCAAAGGAGGCATATCTTGCCTCCATCAACCAGTTCGGCTCAGCAGATCCAAAAGGTGAGATCAAGACATCATCTGCCATCCAGTCAATTGGGCTGGACCAAGGAGCCTCTATCCCCACGTGTTATTACCCGGATGCCCAGAAATCCAAGGGAATCCCCGTTATTGACCTGTTTTTATTAAGTGGGTTGACAAAAACCAAGAGTGAGGCGAGACGCCTGATAAAGCAGGGAGGTGGTTACATCGGAAATGATCGGATTCCCAGTATAGAAGCCGTGGTCTCACGGGATGCCCTGTCGGGCGGTGGAATCATATTACGTGCGGGTAAGAAACGTGTTGTAAGGATTAAGACTAAGGGAGGACAAGATGGCGAATGAGGTTTCACTTGAAAGAGTTTTGGAAATTATTAAGGAAATTGAACATCCTGAGATTGCCGCTACCTTCTATAAGCTTGGGATGGTAGGCGATATCACGGGCACGGAAGATGGGATTACCGTGGAAATTCGGGTTCCTTTTCCCAATATTCCTATCAAGGACTACCTGGTGGGCATGGTTCAATCGGCTGTAAGGAAGGAGTATCCTGATATTTCAGTTTCTTTCGTGTTTACCGTCATGTCAGAAGAGGTTCGTAACCAGTTTCTTGCCTTGGCAAGGCAGCAATGGAAAGGCGAAATTTGACAGTAAGTTTATTACCTTTTCAGAAAAAACACGCTTGAAGAGCCCCTTTTTTGATGGCGGGGCTTGGGTAAGGCCTGGATATGTTGGCAAAGGCGAGACACTATCGTTGAGCTGATATTCACTCTTCAGGCGGAGGCCCAAAGGGCTTGTCACCTTTTTGGAACAGGAGTTGGATGGGATTAAGCGTGAACATCAAACGCGCCTTGCCCTCGCTTTTCACTACGTTGTTGCCCGGCATAGGTTTCCATGTGCGGTACCAGTGAACCCTTAGATCGGCACCCTTTTCACCTATTAGGATTTGATCTATGACGATGCTGAGTTTAATGTCTTGAGATGAATCGAAGTCACTTAGCACCTTTTTTCTGAATTTGGTTCGCTTGGGGTATTTATTGTTGACCCATACCATGAACTCGTCAATCTGTCGCTTCTCATATGCCGTTTGCATGGCGAGCAGAACGCTAACTACTTCCCTTTTGACACTCAACTCATGGGAAACTGCCTTGTTCGGAGGCATGCAGGATGCCATCAATCCCCCTACAACTGAGAGGATGCCGCAGATGAGAGAGATTTTAAGAAGATACTGTTTCAATATCACTTTTCCCATGTGTACCAGGGGGGGGTAAAGGGGATCTATCAAGAAGCGTTGTGATCTTCCGCGTATTTGCCTCGATATCGATGAAGAGATAGATGGTACTGCTGACGGCGTAGAGAAAGAGTGCGTTAAGCAGAAAACCGGCAAGCATGATAAATGCACCGAATGTCCGGCCTAAATCTATATACTGGATATAAGCAGGATTTGCCTCAATGATGTGAAACAAAACCTTTCCACCGAAAAGAACGGCAAAAAACAGGACAAACCCACATACGAAGCTTATCCATGCCCCAAATTTAAAAAACCAGGCGATAATCCTAAGAGAACGATATTTCTTCTCAAGCTTTTCCATAGTGCCCTTTTACCACAACCCCTCACTTTTTCAGTTTTTCTATTCTCCAGACCAGGTTCCAGGGGTTTCAGAACCTCATTCTACCACGTTACCACATCACCCTTCTTGAAATCGCTTCCCTTTTTGGGAACGGCAATGGATGCATCCAGGCCGAAGAAATCGATCACCTGAATCTTTCCCAGTAAAGGACCTTTCTCCCGCCCCACGATGATTTTGGTAGATGGAATGATAATGTCAGTTCCCACCTGATAGACTTTCAGGACATCTCCAACCATCAGGCCGGTATCTCGACCTGCATCAATGTAGAGTTTTTTCCCTTCAACCTTGATGATTCGCGTTTCCCACGGGAGCTTCCTAACCTTTTTTAAGATAGGAGGAAGAGCCTGCTTGAGGGCCTGTTCAATAGCCGACTTGACTGCCTGGGTCCTGCTCCCCGGCCCGCTGGCTCCTGTCTTGTACAGGTTGTTTGTGCCAATCGAAGACACAATCAGGGATGCGGTTTTTGCATCAATGAGATTGATACGGAGTTCTATGGTCGCCCATGATTCCTCCTTGCCTTTTTCGCTAATGCTGTGGCTGAGCATCAGTCTGTCGATACTTCCAAAAAAGAATCCCTGGACTCCCAGGGCCTCACCTGCGTGGATGAGGACTGTTTTATCATTCACAGAGGAGAGATTAAGCCCATGGCGCTTGAGATATTTTTCCATGGAGTCTTTTTCAACCAGGATGACCTTTTCGGAATTCAGCAAGCTATTTTTGATTGCGAGGTAGACAGCATCAACCACAAAATCAACAGGTTCACCTGTATTATTGGTAAAGGCGAGCAGAAGAATTTTACGTTTGAGGGTCCTCTGCGGGGCAGGTGGTTTTGTGTCGTTTGCTGTGTCAGGCTTTTTAGAAATGGATGGCCTGGCTGGCTGAGGGCAATTTTTTACGATGTATTGAGGGGGTGGAGGGGGAAGGTCCCCTACCTTTACAGGTTTTTTCTTTTTTTTCTTTTCGTTTTTTGAGGCTGCGACGGCAAAGTAAGTTTTTAGATATTTTTCCTTTTCTACCCATATGAACTGAGGGGCATCAAGGCGCTGTCCATAGTCCGGATTTTTGATTCGAACGTACTCGTGGCCCGCGATTTCTCTCACATCCTGGTCGATTAGATAGTCGCTCTCGAGATAGGGCTTTTGCTTTTTCCAGAACATTAGCGACTTGGCCTCTTCCTTTAAAACTGACCCCGCTGATTTTGCGGTTGAGCATGAGACTGGAGCAAGCAATAAAAGAGCTAAAATGAAAAGTACCCACCTTTTAAGAATTTGCATCAATATCCCCCTAACAATATATCCCCCTTTTTAGCAACCTATCCATTTCGTGTCAACTATGCAGGCGGACAACAATACATACCATGATATGGGTGAATGGAACTACTTCCATCAATTTTTATGTCTGGGGTTAGGTTGTTTACTTCTCAAGAGTTATTTAGAAGAGATTAGCGATAACAGTGGTGTCATGATTAATGGTGTTGCGTCAACTCTGTAAGGACTCCCCCGGTACTTTTGGGGTGAATAAAACCCACCAGGGAGTTATGGGCGCCTTTCCTGGGCGTTTCATCAATCATTTTGACACCTTTTCTCTTGTAGGTTTTCAAGGCTTCCTGGATGTCATCAACTTCATAACAGATGTGGTGAATGCCCTCTCCCCTTGTTTCAATGAATTTTGCAAGCCCCGATTTAGGGTCCAGAGGTTGAACAAGCTCTATGCGCGTGTCCCCGATTGGTATAAACCCTACCTTGACATCCATCCCTTCTACCTCTTCGATTCCTCCAAGTTTGAGTCCCAAGACCTTTTCGTAGAATCCCGCTGCCTTTTCAACGTCCCTGACAGCTACGGCAATATGGTCGATCTTTTTTATCATAATTTCCTTCTATCCCTCCTGTTTTTCCTTGATTTTTTCAGTGATGGCTTGGATGATCTCCCTGGTTTCGGTTCCCGGCTGAAAGATCTCCATGATCCCCTTCTCCTTCAAGGCCGGAATGTCTTCGTGGGGAATGATTCCCCCGCCAAATACGAGGATGTCTTCTGCGCCTTGTTCCTTGAGGAGTTCTACGACCTTTGGAAAGAGGTGATTGTGAGCGCCAGACAGGCAGCTTAAACCGACCACATCCACATCTTCTTGAATAGCTGCTTTGGCTATTTGTTCGGGGGTTTGTCGAATTCCTGTGTAGATAACCTCCATGCCCGCGTCTTTCAGTGCCCTGGCGACCACCTTTGCCCCGCGGTCATGGCCATCCAGGCCCGGCTTTGCCACAAGTATACGTATCTTTCTTTCCCTTTTCATGTAGTGCCTCCTGTTATCAGCTTTCTCGATATTCGCCAAAGACCTTGCGAAGGGTCCCTGAGATTTCTCCGAGGGTGGCATAGGCTTTGACGGAATCCAGGATCAGAGGAACAAGATTTTCTGTCCCTTTGGCGGCGTTTTCCAGGCGCTTAAGTGTTTGGGAAACCCTGTCATCGTTTCGTTCGGCTTTAACCTTCTTGAGCTTTCCCACCTGATATTTCTCTACCTCGGGTGAGATCCTCAGAACATCCTGAAGAGGTGGCTCTTCCTGTTGGAAAAGGTTGACCCCTACAATTATACGTTCCCCTTTTTCAACTTCCATCTGAAAATTGTATGCACTGTCAGCGATTTCGCGCTGGATGTAACCCGCCTCGACGGCCTTCACAGCACCACCCATTTCATCGATCTTCTGGATGTATTCATTGGCCTTGTCCTCGATTTCCTGCGTGAGCCGTTCAATGAGATAGGACCCCCCGAGAGGGTCGATGGAATCGGCCACGCCGGTTTCGTAGGCGATTACCTGTTGGGTTCGAAGGGCGGTGGTTACCGATTTCTCGGAAGGCAGGGCATATGCCTCGTCCCAGGAGTTGGTATGCAGGGACTGCGTTCCTCCAAGGACCGCGGAAAGGGCCTGCATGGTAACCCGCATGATGTTGTTTTCAGGTTGCTGGGCGGTCAGGGTTGAACCTGCAGTCTGAGTATGAAACCTGAGCCGGAGTGATCTCGGGTCCCTGGCTTTGAAGCGTTCCTTCATAATACGAGCCCACATCCGTCTTGCTGCCCTGAATTTGGCTATTTCTTCCAGGAAGTTGCTGTGGGCGTTGAAGAAAAAAGACAGGCGCGACGCGAAGGCATCCACATCCAGACCCGCATCAATGGCCGCCTGCACGTAGGCGATGCCGTCGGCAAGGGTAAAGGCCACCTCCTGCACGGCTGTAGAACCAGCTTCACGGATGTGATATCCACTGATGCTGATGGTGTTCCATCTGGGCAGATGGTCCTTGCAGTAGGCAAAGATGTCCGTGATAATGCGCATTGACTCCTTCGGGGGATAGATATAGGTTCCCCGGGCTGCATATTCCTTCAAGATATCGTTTTGGATGGTTCCCCTCAGGATATTACTGTCTACCCCCTGCTTTTCCGCCACGGCGATGTACATGGCAAGGAGCATGGCGGCCGTGGCATTGATGGTCATAGACGTGCTCACCTTGTCCAGGGGGATACCGTCGAAGAGAATCTCCATATCGGCGAGTGAGTCGATAGCGACGCCTACCTTTCCCACCTCTCCTGAGCTTAAAGGGTGATCAGAATCATATCCTATCTGGGTGGGGAGATCAAAGGCCACGGACAGGCCGGTCTGACCTTTGTCCAGGAGAAACTTATAGCGCTTATTCGTTTCTTCTGCAGTTGCAAAACCGGCATACTGGCGCATCGTCCAGAATCTCCCCCGATACATGGTGGGTTGTACTCCGCGGGTATAGGGATATTGGCCCGGAAAACCCAGGCTTTGGAGATAATCGATGGATTCGGTGTCCAAAGGTGTATAAAGCCGCTTTATTGGTATCGAAGAAGTGGTTTCGAAGACAGTTTTGCGCTCGGGGAACCGATCGAGTGTCCTGGACACCGTTTCGGTTTCCCATGCCGATTTAGCCGTTTGGATTTTCTTGGGGTCATCACTCATAGGTATCTCCTTATGTTGGGAAGTGATGGGACAGTTTTACGAAGCGGCCAAGGGGGGAAGGCTGCCTGAAATTATCTTTAGCGGCGGGAAAGCAAGAAAATGGTTCATAGACCGCCTGGGCCAAGGTTGACGGTCTTGCAAAAAAACAAGATTAGACGGCAATTGAAAAAGCTTCAAATTCAAGGCATGTCCTTCGTCAAGCTCAGGATAAACTCACCTGAGGAATGAGCTGCCATGATTTACCATGTTAAATAGGTCCTTCCGTCTCGTGTAGCGAGGGTTCAACAGGGCAGGGAATGCAGCACCTTTTTGCGTGCGGAAACTCACAGGCACGAAGTTCGAAATTTGATGTTTTTTTTCTTAGGCTTCAAGGTTTATTTCCCAGAGGTACGTTCGATGTAACTACCATCCCTCGTGTCGATTTTCAGGGTGTCCCCCTCCTTTACGAAAAGGGGAACCTGAACCACTGCACCAGTTTCCAGGGTTGCTGGTTTGCTACCACCGCTGGCAGTGTCTCCCTTGATTCCCGGGTCCGTTTTAACGACTTCAAGCTCTACAAAATAGGGAAGTTCAACACCGATGGGTTTCTGATTGTGAAATAGAATATTGACATTGGTATTTTCCTTCAGGAAATTGGTGGAGTCTCCTAAGACCTCTCTTGGAATGGCAAGTTGCTCGTATGTTTCGTTGTCCATGAAGGTATAGTGGTCACCATCCGGGTAAAGGTATTGCATAGCCTTTTCTTCCAGGTCAGCTGTTTCAACCTTTTCTCCTGAACGGAAGGTCTTGTCAATAACATTGCCGGTTAAAAGGCTTTTCAACCTTGTCCTCACGAAGGCTCCCCCCTTGCCGGGCTTAACATGTTGAAACTCAACCATCAGGAACGGTTCTCCGTTTAGCTCAATTTTCAGGCCTTTTCTGAAATCAGAAGTCGAAACTGACATGTTCTCCTCACTTTTTTGCTATTATTTATTAGAAAAGCACTATAAGAGACTTGGGGCGCCTTGTCAACACGCGACAACCTTCGTTTGTAACGAGTACCATGTCTTCAATCCGGACTCCTCCCTTACCCTCAATGTAAATACCCGGCTCGATGGTAAAGACCATCCCTGGTTCGAGTGGCGTTGAGTCCCGATAGCTGATTGTGGGGCGTTCGTGAATTTCCAGACCCACTCCGTGTCCCGTGCCATGAGTAAAGTATTTGCCGTATCCCGCTTCACCAATATGTTTGCGGGCAACCTTATCGATGTGGGAAGCCTGGACTCCGGGACGGACTGCATCAATGGCCTGGTCGTGTGCCTCCTTCACGATTTTGTAAATGTCTCTGAAGAAACTTTCCGGAGGTGTCGTAAAAAATGTGGCAGTTTCATCCGAGCAGTAGCCGTCTGCCACGACCCCGTGATCAAATACGACAGGGCTACCGGGTTCGAGGGGAATGGGTTCAGAAGTGGCGTGTGGAATAGCTGAACGGTGACCCGATGCAACAATGGTCTCAAAGGAAAGGGCTGTGGCACCGTATCGTTTTGCCCTGTATTCAAACTCAATGGCCCACTGACGTTCCGTAGCACTTGGAAAGATCCATGCGAGGGTTTCGTCCAGAGCACGGGTGTGAATGTCGATCGCCCGTTGAATTTTCTCAATTTCCGTGGCGTCCTTGACCATGCGGAGGTCATCGAGGGAGTCCCTAAGGCTCTTGACTCCTATGTCTTTCAAATTTCTTTTGATTTGCCTGAATAGGTCTACCGTGAGATGAGATGTTTCCAGTCCCAAATATCTGCAATGCTTTTCGCGGATGAACTCTGTGGCTGTCTCGATGGGTCGTAAGGCTTCCTTTATGGCAATACCTGGGCATTCGGCCTGGGCCCGGAGGGTGTATCGGGCATCAACAATGAGAATTTGCTCGGGAGGGAGAGAGAGAAAAATTCCTTCACCACCGCTGAATCGTGTAAAGTATTGGATATTTTGGGGATGCGTGATGAGCATCGCATCAACCTTTTTCCGTGAAAGAAAGCCCTCAAGTTTCTTTATTCGA
>Ga0114934_10002415_pt1 | contig 11934 bp, 3 predicted proteins | sample 4SBtaG_2_FD_99695 | JGI IMG/M metagenome (GOLD analysis project Ga0114934, IMG submission 99695) | Deep subsurface microbial communities from Kolumbo volcano to uncover new lineages of life (NeLLi) - 4SBTROV10_white metaG | ecosystem: Environmental > Aquatic > Marine > Volcanic ...
ATACAATTTAAGGGAGAATGTATTATGACATTGAAAAGGATAGATTCGATTATACAATCGTTTAATGGAACAAAAGATATATGGAATGGTGTTAATACAATTGTTCCAAAAGGAATGCTTGTATATGCAATAGATACAAAAGAACTTAAATTAGGTGATGGATATAAAAGTTTTGTTCAATTACCTGTTTTTTTAAATCTTAATGATGCATATGATCGTTTTATAAATCAGCAAGTACTTAATGTTTTTGAAAATCCAACTGCTGAAGATGAAGGTAAAATTGTTTTTATTAATACTGAAGAAAAATATGCATATGGTGAAATTACAATAGATGAACTTATTTCTAGACTTACTGCAATTGAATCATCGAATGATACACAAGATTCTTTAATTTTAACAGCTCAAGATAAATTTTCATTAATACTTGATTCATTATCTGATATGGATAATAAATTAGTTAAAGGAAGTTCTAATAAATTTATTCCTGATGAGGATATTGAAACTTATAAAAATGATGTTATTGAGAATGCTGTATCGAATTTATCGCTATCATTAAATTCAATTGAAATTTATAAAGATTCTGAATTTCATACTAAAACAACATATATGATTCCAAATACTATTTACTATGCAAAAATAAATGCATTTGATTCTGAAAATAATACAATAACTTATGATTTAAAAGTATTAGATGAAAATTTAGAAAATATTGATTATGTAAATATTTCAGAATTAACTAATCCTTCAGAATATACAATAACAGTTGATGCAGCAGTTCCTAGTGCCATTAATGCTGTTAAAATTAAAGCAACTGTAGATAATGGTTATGGAACAAAGAATAAAATAATAGATTTTTCTATAGTTGATCCTGAATCAACTCTTAATGGAATTGTTGTAAAAGCATATACCTCACTTGATGATGTACAAAATGATACAAATGATATTCCATTTCTTGAAATTAAAGAATTATCAGAATATTATTTTAAAATATTTACTTCTGATGATTATTATTCATCAATTTATTATGATTTTGTAGTAGTTGAAGAAACTAATCCATTTACAATTACAACTGAATCAAAAAATATTTTTAAAGTTGTTATTGATGATATAGATGGTAATAGTGATTTTAATTTAATTGCAAAAGCTAAAAATCCAGATATGGCAACATATGATACTTTAAATCTTCAAGTTAGAGTATTAGATATGACTGGTGGACTTATATTTAATGAAGCAACTGGTATTCGGATTTATAAATCACTAGATGATGCAAATTCAGATACAAATCCATATAACGGTGATCTTAGAGATTATTCGACGTATTATATAAAACTTTATGCAAATGATTTAAATGTTGATGATAGTTCATTATCATATCAAGTACTTTGGGAGCATACAGATAGTAATGATACAACTGTAGCTGATATAAGTATATTACCTGATTCATTTGTTGTGAATAATAATACATTTGAAGTTACAATAAATGAAATAAATGCTTCATTTGATATTACATTTGTATGTAGTGTAAGTAATGGTTTTACTACAATTGATCATTCAGTTAGCAGAACTATAAATAGTTCTACTGAAAGTTTAAGCATTGATGTTGCTAATACTAATTTTTATGATACACCTGCATGTGATGGACAACCTCTTACATATTTACTTAGTAATACAACAGTATATATTAAAGTTATTGCAAATGATATAAATGAAAATCCAATATATGGATATACTGCTACTCTTCCAAGTGGTGAAACTAGAATAGATCCAATTGTATTTAATGGAAACATTGGAACAGTTGTATTGCATGATACTTTTGATTCTGATCAAGATAATTATCAATTTACGCTTGGTTGTCGTACTGATTATGCTATTGTTGATAATGTTATAAAAGAAATAGATATTAAAAGCACATCTTCTAGTACAACTATAGGATCAATTAGTTTTTATAAATCTTATAATTCAGGAACTAAGGAAGTTAGTGATGTTATAGAACCTGACGAAACTTTAGGTATTTGCAAACTATTTGAAAGATTAACGTATTATGCAAAAATACCAATTTCTGATTCAGTATTAGATATAGCTGATTTTATAGTTTCTATGACTACAACTGATACTAATGATAGTTCAAAATTTGTATTTACAACAAAAGGTATTAATACTAATGATAAATATGCGATTGTTCAAATAAATGTTGTAACTGATGAAATTGTTTCTGATGAAACTATTAATCTAACAGTAACTGTTGATAATAATTATTCTTCTAAAAGTAAAACAGTTGATATTTATGCAACTGATGTTGATGATTCATTAACTTCATCTGGTAGTGGTCTTTTTACATATACAAATAATACAGTTGGATCTGAAATAACTACAGGTGAAGTCACTGATGTATCTGATGATATTGTTGTAGGAATTCAATTTACTGAAAAAAATGATCTTCCATGTACATTTAATCTTACAATACCAAATAATGATGGAAGTATTACAGTTGGTTCAGATTTTACAACTGGAGATTATCATTATTGGGTTCTTCAAATAAATCCAAGAGATAATGATAGTGATTTATTATCGTTAAATATGGAAGTTAATAATACTTTCACAACTGTAACTCAAACAGAAACTTTAACTATAATTGATAAATCGGGTTCATTGTCTTTTGATGATCCAGCAATTACAATTCATTATGTAAGTGATGATTCTGAAGTTGTTGGTGATCTTATTGATAATAAAAGTAATTATTATTATGCGAAAATACACGCTACAGATGCACATGGTTTTACTATAAATTATTCTATATCTGTTGGAAATAATGATGTAATTGATAGTTTTTCTCAAGATGAAACACATCCTGAAATTTTTAAATTTAATACAAAAGATATTACAGGTAATAATACAGTAAATTTTACAGCAACAATTGATAATGGAACATCACCTATAACTTCTCAACCTTTATCAAAGAATGTTTATGATGCTTCTGGTGGACTAACATTATCATATACTGTTAAAGAAGCTGTTAGTGGTGATGATGCGAAAGTAGAAAATGATAGATATTTTTTAAATGAAAACACATCATATAAGATTGCTGTTACTGGTGTAGATGCAAGTGGATATACAATTAATTATCCAGATGATGGTTTAACTCTTGTAACATCAGGTGGTGTTCTTCCTAGTATTACTAAAGATGTTCCAGGAGATACAACTGATGGTAATTATACTGTTACTGTACCTGCTGGATTAACAGATAATCGAGATATTAGTTTTCATATAACTGTAAAATCTTTTTCAGGTACAACTGAAATAGCATCTAAAACAGAAACAATTCTTGCACGTGATATTGATGTTGATGGTGGTATTTCTTTTACTCAAGAATTAGTTCCTCAGTTTTTTACATTAAATGATGATCCTGTATCAGGTGATTTGATTGATAATAAAACATATAAGGTAGTTAGTCATGCAACTGATATAAATTATCCAGAAAATTTAGAATATAGATTTACTGTAACTACTGGTGGTAGTTTTTGTCATCTAAATAATACTGGATGGAGCAGTAGCAATGAGCGACAGATTACAATAGATGATATTACTGCTAATGATAATATTGAGATTAAAGTTGAAATTAAAAATGATTTTATAACATCTAATTTTAAATCAAGTACAGCATCAAAAGCTGTTATTGATTCAGCTGGGTATATTAATGATCATATAACATTAACATTGATGAAAGCAGAATCAGGTTTTCCAGTTACTTCTTTAAACGATATATCTTCTACAGCATATCTTAAAATTGAAATTGATGATCCATATGGAACACCAAATATTGATAGTATTGTATCTTCTGATTCTGCTAAAGTATCCATTGGAACTGAACAATCAAATAATACAGTTAGTAATTTAACAACTATTATTTATGATTTAACTATAGCTGAAATGACTGCTAATTCAACACTTAGTTCAATAGTTGTTACAATAAGTGATGATGCAGGTAATAGTTCAATTGTAAAATCTTTAACAGATATTCAATTAATTGATATTGAACCATATATTGTTTTAAGTAATTTTAGAATATATGATTCATTAGCAAATGCTCAAACTGATGATGGATCTACTGGATTACTTAATTCTAATTTAATAGGAAATACAACTTATTATGTTAAAATGAATACATCTATGTCTGGTGCTACTTCATTTGAACTTAATGTTTGTGGTTTAGTTAAAGGTACAGATACTGATAATTGTATATCTTCTATATCACTTGTAAATGGAGAAGTTGATATTTTTGAAATGGTTATTGGTACAGTTCCTGGAACATCATCTCCAACAGTGATACCTTCTATAACTGTTAATGATGTAGATATTCCTACACATACAAAAACAAAAACATTAGCTGCTCGTACATTGAATTTAATTTCTTCTTTAGATGGATTAATTATTGATTCATTTACATTTAGTAATTCATATGACAGTGGTTCAAAATCTCTTGGTGCACCAGTTGATCATTTTCCTGATGGAGATAATGTATATCGTTATGTTGCAATTGAAGCTCATGATACAAATGATAATCCATTTAATTTTGGTAATACTTTTGGTAGTGATGATGCTTCAGGATTTACTGAAGATTCAACATCATATTTAACTGATATTGCATTTATAGAATCTAAAACTGAAACAAATAGCGATGGTCATGATCGTATAATTGGATTTTTTAAATTTAAAGTTGCTGATTTAACAAATGGAGATGTAACTCCTTCATTAATTGGAACTGTTTCAAATTCAGGAGGAAGTATTACATCTACTTCATCTATAGATTTATGGGATATGAATTATAATTTCCCAACACCTGTAGTTAAAATTTATAAAGATTCTGCATTTACTAATGAAGTAACTGGTGATCTATTCGATGATACAACACATAATACACCGAATGATGGTTATTATATTAAAGCAGAGTTAGCAGCTACACCTCATTCTGTTGCACTTAATTATACTTTAACTATTACTCAGAATAATACATCAGTTACTGTTGATGATCCTTTAGTAAATCAGAATGGTGAATGGAAAATACATATTTCTAATATTACTCAAAATGAACAGATTAGTATTTCTATTAATGTTGAAAATACAACATATAATATCTCAGAAACATCATCTACAGATACACGAACAATCTTAGATGTATCTGGTGGATTATCTGTTAATTCTGGAATACTTTATGATACACGAGATTCTGAAACTGGAGATTATTCTGGTACTCAAATTACTGTAAACAATGGTGTACAAAAATCTTTAGCTGAAGACAATACATTTTATCTTCAATTAAATATTGTTAACTCAGCCAATACTACAGTAACATTTGAAGGACTAGAATATTCTGGAATTTCATCAAATGATTTTAATGTTGTACAAGATAATAATCAAATTGATAAATTTATAGTTACTATTAGTGAAGTTACTGGTGCGGATATTTCAGGTTCAGTATTATTTCATTATTCGAATGATGGTGGTAATACAATTAAAACTTTTAAATTATCTGTAGATATTCCAGATCTTGAAGGTGGTATAACTTTAACTAATTTTTCTATTAATTATGGAACAATTAGTTCAATTGGAAATCCAGTAAGTAATAATAATATTTTTGATGATATGGATAATATTGTTGCATCTATTACTGTAAACGACGCTAATCCAGGTTTAACTGGTGGAATAAATAATATTACATGTATATGTAATTCATCTCATGTAACTTATCAGACAAAAAATTCATCTAACTATCAATTTAGTTTATCAGATATAACTACAAATGAAGCACTTACTTTTACCATTACTGTAACTACAGTTTCAGGTGTTTCAAAAGTATTTACAAATAGTAATTTTACATTAGTTGATTCACTTGGAGCAATTCATATAACTAATAAGAAAATATTTAATACAGATTCTAATGATGCAAAAGCTGATGAAGTTATACCTCAGAGTAATGTTTATCATCTTACTGATAAAAGATTAAACGATAATGATGTTTTGAATAAAATAATACTAGAAGCAACAATTACCGATGATTATAATCGTAATATTGAAATTACGATAAACTATAATACAAGTTTAGCTTCTAATGCGACAAATGCTAATCAATATCAATTACCAACTTCTAATTATTCATCATTAATTTCACTTAATGACGTTGCATCAGGAACTAATAGTGATGTTTTTGCACTTTTAGTTAAAGTTGGTAATTCAATAAAAGAAATAGATTTTTCAGTTGAAGTTATAGATACATTTGGAACAATTACATTTACATCTGCATCACTTCTTGATGGAACTACTCCAATTGCAGATAATGGTGATATATATAATACGATTGATTATACATTAGCAGTTGATATTAATGATACTTATGGTGCTGGATTAAAATATACATCTGTAGTATATAATTGGCCAAATCATCAACGAACAATTACTGAAAATAATAATCCTGAAAATTTTACTATTCCTGGATCTTTTTTAGATGATATGTTTGGTACAGCTGATGAAAATGCTTTATATTTTCATGGTACTATTAATGTTATTATTAGAAATGCATTTGGTGAATTGATAGTAAATAATACAATTCTTAATGAAATTATTGCTCATGTAGCTTCAGTAAATTTTATTACTATCAATATATCTCCTTTCTATTCAGATCAAGCATGTACAACTGTATATGACGATGGATCAGGTAATCTTATTGGTGGTCGTGTTTATTATGTTAAAATAGATGCAGTTGATAATTATGGTCATGATATTACAGATTATAATGTTACTCAAAATGGTGGAACTATTTCTTCAGACCATTTAGATATAAATGATACAGCTACACCTAGTATAAAACAAATTGTAATACATGATAATGTATCTGATGGAGCAACTATTCATTTACAAGTAGCAATAACTACAAGTTCTGGTGGTCATAAAACTGGATATATAACAGATATACGAACTATTGATAGTCCATATAATACATCAACTATTAATAGTGTTGTATGGTATGATAATATTGGTGGTAATGTTATTGATAAAGATTGGCTTCTTGATGATACAACTAAATTAGCAAGTGGTGCATATTTTGTAAAAATAAATGCAACTGATACTCATAATCTTTCAATTAAATATTATTTCCCATTAGGAGATATAATAGTTAATAATCTTACAGGAGATAATGGTGCATCATATGAGAGAGTTGATGGATCAGGTAATTCTACAAACGATGAAACTTCACCATGGTTTAAAGTTGTTTTAGATGGTAATACACTTGGTTCAAATGAAGCTTATGGTTTTACTTCTAATAATATCAATAATAGTATATATATTACTAATGAAATTACAGGTAATAATGTTGTTGATTGGATTAATAGTTATAGTATTACATTTTATAATGTTTTAAATTGTGTAAGTATTGGTGGATTTACAATTACATCAAGTACTACTGGTCCAGATACTGTTTTTATGGAAAATAATACAGTAGATGTTGAAATGATAGTAAGTTGTTCACCATCTGATTTGTTTAGTCATTTACCTTCAGCACCAATGTATTCGATAGATATAGTTTCTGAAACTGATCAATATTCACAGAGTATTGATATACTTAATAATAGTGATTTTGATCCTCAAGCATCACCTATATTTACAAATGTTACACCATTAAATTTAACTGTACCTCGTGATTATGGTATTATTGAAATGAAATGTATAGTAAATCTTGGTATATATGGTAATATATATAGAGATTATTCAGATGTAAGATCAGTAAATTTAGATCATGATTTGCATACAATTTCACTTAAATTTTATACAGATGAAGCATGTACAAATGAAGTTACTAAATTTATAGAAAATAATACGTATTATGGAAAAGTTAATGCTTATATTGGATATGATCCATCTAATGGATTAACTGATTTTTCATTAGATTATATTAGCATAACAGATAGTGAAGGTCATACTTATGCAACAAAAGTTTCTGGACATCCTGAAATTTTTATAATAACCATACCTGAATTTTCAGCTTCAGGTAATAATGCATATAAAAATGTTACATATACTGCACATGTGAATCTTTTATCTACTTAAAAATAATAAAAACGTTTACTCTCTTCCTTTATGAGAAGAGAGTAAACGTTTTTATATAAGGAATAATATGAAATATTTTTATTATGAATTTGATAATATTTAAAATGGAGATAAATTAATCATGACAACAATCGTAGCTAGCAAAACATTAATTAATACAATATCAGTTTATGATAAAGAAAAAACACTTATTATAAATGAATATCATTTTTATTCAGATGAAGCATGTACAAATGAAATTACATCATTTATTGAAAATTCTATTTATTATATATTAATATATGGAAAAAATTTATATCAATGGGATGATATAACTTATTCTAATACTCTTACAGTTAATTTTGCAAATGGATATGGAACAGTTAATTGTGAGTTTGACTCAACTATTACTGATGGATCAAGTTATATAAAAGGTAAATATAAATTAACTTTTGGTGAATTTTCACAAGCTGATACTTTAAATTCAATTAATTTAACTTTATCTAATTCATATATTACTAATATGGCTTTTACACTGAATATAGATATGAATATAGATAAATGTTTATTAAAAAGTAATATAATGCAAGAACCTAGTGAATTTAAAAATATTATATTTGATGGAATAAATTATATAGTTGTAGGGCAAGAAGAAAATGATGCATTAATTTTTAAATTTGATAATGATTTAAATGTTTTAGCTGCTAAAACTTATGGTGGAAATGATGATGATATTTTTTATTCTATAGCAATTGATAATGATGGGAATTATATAGCTGTAGGATATACTAAATCAGAAGGTCAAGGAGGCTACAATGCATTAATAGTTAAATTTAATAGTGATTTAACTATATTAACTGCTAAAACTTATAGTTCAGATTATGATGATATTTTTTATTCTATAGCAATTGATAATGATGGGAATTATATAGCTGTAGGAAAAACTAATCCAGAAGGACAATCAAATCAAATGCATGCATTAATAGTTAAATTTGATCAAAACTTAAATATATTAGCTGCTAAATTTTATAATGGAAGTAAAATGGATATTTTTTATTCTGTAGCAATTGATAATAACGATTATATAGTTGTAGGTTATAGTAATTCAAGAGATGGATGGCATTATGATACATTAATAGTTAAATTTGATAGTAACTTAAATGTATTAGCTGCTAAATCTTATGGTGGAGATTATGATGAATATTTTTATTCTATAACAATTGATTCTTATGGAAATTACATAGCTACAGGAATTACTACTTCAGAAGGTCAATCAACAGGTGCTACTGGATTAATTATTAAATTTAATAATAGTTTAACTATATTAAATGCTAAAATATGTGATAGTCCAAATGGTAGTTTTTTATATTCTATATCAGTTGATAATAATGGAAATTATATAGTTGTAGGAAAAACTCCTTATGAAGCACAAGGTTATCTTGATACATTAATTGTTAAACTTGATAATAATTTAAATAAAATATTACCTGCTAAAATATATGGAGATAATAATGATGAAGAATGTTATTCATCTATAGCAGTTGATAATAATGGAAATTATATAGCTGTAGGACATTTTAGTAATAAATCATTAATTACTAAATTTTATGGTTTAATTTCAGGAACTTTTCCATCATCTTATACAGAATTTGTACTTGCAGATAGTAATGTTACAATAACTGATAGTAATATATTATCAGTGAGTTTTAATTTAACTTTATCAAATAGTACTTTAACATTAAATAATTCTAATTTAACACTAGCAAATGCAACATATACTGAAGATAAAGATGAAATATTAACTTAAATTTTTTAAATATATTTTTATTATAAATTTAATAATATTTAAAATGGAGAAAGTAATTATGGCAACAGTTGTAGCTAGTAAAACATTAACTAATACAATATCAGTTTATGATAAAAATAAAATTTTAAGTATAGATTCATGGGGTATTTATAGAGATGAAGCTTGTACTGATTCTGTTTCATCAGGACTTATTGAAGATTCAGTTTATTATGTATTAGTATATGGTAAAAATGCATATGATCCTCTTGATGTAAATTATTCTCCTACTCTTACAATTAATCTTGCAAATGGCTATGGAACAGGTACATGTAATTTTTATTCTATTGTTACTGATAATTCAACTTATAAAAAAGGAAAATATAAATTAATACTTGGAGAATTTTCATATTTTGATAACTTAAATGGTATAGATGGTAATATAACTGACTCAAATAATGCTTATTTAGGATATCAATTACCAGCACAGAATACTATATGGAATTATATAGTAAAAAGTAATATAATACCAGAACTTGATTATTTTAAGTCTGTAATAGTTGATAATGACGGAAACTATATAGCTGTAGGTTTTACTTATATAGATAGTCAAGGGTATAATGATGCAATAATAGTTAAATTAGATAGTAATTTAACTATATTAGATGCTAATCGCTATAGTGGAGATAACGATGATTATTTCCATTCTATAGTAATAGATAATGACGGAAATTATATTGCTGTAGGTTTTACTTATTCAGAAGGTCAAGGAAATAGTGATGCATTAATAGTTAAATTTGATAGCAATTTAAATATAATAGCTGCTAAAATTTATGGTGGATATAATAATGATTATTTTGATTTTATAACAGTAGATAACTATGGAAATTATATAGTTATAGGAAATACTGCTTCAGAAGGTCAAGGATCTAATGATGCATTAATAGTTAAATTCAATAGTGATTTAAATATAATAGCTGCTAAAATTTATGGTGGAAATTATTATGATTATTTTGAATCTGTAAAAGTAGACAATAATGGAAATTATATAGTTGTAGGGAATACATTTTCAGAAGGTCAAGGAAATAGTGATGCATTAATAGTTAAATTTGATAGCAATTTAAATATATTAGCTGCTAAAATTTATGGTGGAAGTGATATTGATTCTTTTGAATCTATAGTAATAGATAATAGTGGAAATTATATAATTGCAGGATATACTAGATCGGAAGGTCAAGGAAATATTGACGCATTAATAGTTAAATTCAATAGTGATTTAAATATAATAGCTGCTAAAACTTATGGCGGAAGCGATGATGATTCTTTTTATAATGTAGCAGTTGATGATGATGGGAATTATATAACTGTGGGAGATACTTTTTCAGAAGGTCAAGGATCTAATAATGCATTAATAGTTAAATTTAATAATAATTTAACTATATCAAATGCTAAAATTTATGGTAAGAGTAATCTTGATTATTTTTATGATATAATAATAGGTAATGATGGAAATTATATAGCTGTAGGAAATACTTATTTTAATGGCAGTTATTGCGGTCTTATTTCAAAAATTTCTTATTTACCATCAGGAGCATTTACATCAAATCTTGGATATGTTTTTGATGATAGTAATTTAACATTAACAAATAGTAATTTAACATTAGCAAATAGTAATTTAACATTTGCTAATGTTAGTAATTTTATTTTAGCAGATAGTAATTTAATGTTATTAAACATATCATATACTAAAACTGAAGATAAGATATTAGGTTAATTTTTTATTTAAATATATATTATTTATGTAACTATTAATGATTTTATTATTTAAAGAGGAGTATTATGGATTATGAAATAAAACAACTATCTCTTGAAGAAGCGTTAAAATATAAATATCAAATTGTTAAAATGCTAATTGATCTTGAAAATGATATGATTAAGTTTGATCCTCCATATTCAGATAAAAGAAAAATAACTGAAAAAGAATTTCTTGATGGTGATACTTTTGATGATGTTATAAATGAAACATATGATAAAAAAGGAATCTTTATTGTAGCAATGGTTGAGAGTAATAT
>Ga0114934_10002416_pt1 | contig 11930 bp, 11 predicted proteins | sample 4SBtaG_2_FD_99695 | JGI IMG/M metagenome (GOLD analysis project Ga0114934, IMG submission 99695) | Deep subsurface microbial communities from Kolumbo volcano to uncover new lineages of life (NeLLi) - 4SBTROV10_white metaG | ecosystem: Environmental > Aquatic > Marine > Volcanic ...
CTTCTTATACTTTTCTAGGTCAACTCCTTTTTTTACCTGCGATCTTCCGTTTTTGAATTCAAAAACTTCTGGACAAAGGTTCAGACACATTGCACAGCCAAGGCATTTATCCCGGTCTACTTTAACTTTCATAATAAGAACCTTTCGCTTTGCTTAAGAACATTGTTATTCGCTTCGCTCATAATAAGAACCTTTCGCTTAGTTCAAGAACCTTGATTTCTTCGAAATTTAAAATTTAATTACAGACCACTTTTGGCTAAACGTTTAAGACAGTGAGTACAAACCTTAACTCTCTTCCCGGTAGGTAATCTATACCACTGAAGATTAGGTTTCTGCCGATGACGTTTAGTTGGATTATAAGCAGAACGAGTTTTTACTCGCCTGGTAACTGTTTGATATCTTTTTCCGCAAATAGCGCAAACTTGAGCCATAAAAATGTATTATATTGTTAAATTGTTCTATTGTCAAATTATCAAATGGTTAAATTGTTGAACTGCTGTATTAATGTAACAGTTTAACAATTTAGCAGTTTAAATAGAGAGCCCCGCCGAAATAAGGTCGAATTCAGCTATAACCACAAGTGGGTGCTCTTGCTTTTACTCCAAGGAGTAAAGGATCAGAGCTCCCTTCGAGATCAATTTGACCTGAATCGTTCCTTAATCCAGCAGGGCATTTTCTATTATATCACACAAATATACAAACAAACAATTAAAACATCATCTCTTCCTCCCCTCTTTTGTAACTATGAATCTCTTCTGGAGAAAACCAGAAATTAATTTCATGCTCTGCCTCTTCTGGTGTTTCAGAAGCATGAATTAAATTATGAATGGCTCTCTTCTCTTTATTAGCTATATCAGAAGAATCAACAGAAAAATCTCCCCTAATTGTTCCCATCTCCGCATCTACTGGTAATGTTGGTCCTACTATTTTCCTAACCATATCAATAGCATGAACACCTTGGACTACTATTTTAACAATGGGAGCAGAAGTCATATAGTCCAGAAGCCAATTCCTAACTTTTTCTCCAATTTTATCTGGATCATCTGATCCTACTTCTTTAACAGGGTCATAATTATACTTTTGATAATTCTTTAAAGTTTTCTCACCTAATCTTCTTATCCATTTCTTATCTTTGGGATAATGATTATCAATTTGTTCTTTTTTAGCTTGTATCATCTTAAGAGCAATAATCTTTAAACCTCTTTGTTCAAAACGATGAACAATCTCGCCAATTAATCCTCTTTTTACTCCATCTGGTTTTATGAGTACTAATGTTTTTTCTTCTTTAGGATTCATTTTTTAAGTATTTTTATTTAATTTTAAATGCAATTCTTTTAATTGTTGGGGATCGATTTCTGCTGGAGCATGCATCATTAAATCTCGGCCATCACCTGTTTTGGGAAAAGCAATAACTTCCCGAATACTTGGTTCATTGGCTAAAATCATTAAAATCCTATCTAAACCCAAAGCAATTCCCCCGTGGGGAGGCACACCGTAGCTAAAAGCTTCCATCAAGTGGCCAAACTTTTCGTAAATTTCCTCTGGTTGATGTCCCATTATTTCAAAAACAGCTTCCAATAATTTCGCTTCGTGAATTCGCAAAGAACCGCCACCAATTTCCATCCCGTTTAAGACAATATCATATTGTTGAGCCAAAGCCTTGACTGGATCTTTCTTTATTCTCTGAATAACAGCATCAATATTTTCTCCCGGAAGAAATTGAGGACGAGTAAAAGGATGATGAACAGCATCGTATCTTTGTTCGCTGTCTTTCCACTCAAAAAGAGGAAAATCAACAACATAAGTAAAAGCCAATTCATGACTATCCTTTTTATTTCTTCGTAAATCGGGACGATCAGAATGGTATTTCTTCATCGCCTCTTTATAAGTCAAGCGGGGAAAGGGAAAAGTAGAAATTTTCTTTTTCGGGTAAATCTTTTTTACCATTTCCCGCAAAAGATTTTCTATCAGAGTAAGAATATCTTCCTGAGAAGGAAAGTCCATTTCCAAATCTAATTGGGTAAATTCCGGTTGGCGATCTCCGCGAGTATCTTCATCCCGAAAACAACGGGCAATCTGAAAGTATCTTTCTATTCCTGCTACCATCAAAAGTTGCTTATACTGCTGAGGGCTTTGGGGAAGAGCATAAAATTTTCCTGGCTCTAAGCGAGAAGGAACAACATAATCCCGTGCTCCTTCAGGAGTAGAACGAGTAAGAATAGGTGTTTCTACTTCCAAAAATTCTTTTTCCGTAAGGTACTGGCGAATAAATTGATTAACCTGATGTCGCTTTTCTAAATTCCTTTGTAATCGTTCCCGCCGCAAATCTAAGTAACGATAACGGAGACGAAGCTCTTCTCCTACTTTCTGGTGAGGAGTAATAATAGCAAAAGGTGTCGTTTTAGCCGAACTAATGATTTCCAATTCTTTAACTTCTATTTCTATCTTTCCCAGAGTAATTTTTTCGTTTTCCATCCCCTGGGGTCTCACTTTTACTATTCCTTTTATCTTGATTACCCACCAGGGACGCAACTTTTCTGCTAAATGATGAACTTCTTTTATATCAGGAGAAAAAACTAATTGTACTTTTCCTGTTTTGTCGTAAAGGTCAACAAAAATTAACTGCCCGTGGTCACGGCGGGAATAAACCCAGCCATAAAGACTTATTTCCTTATTAAGATATTTTTCACTGTCTTTTATCCAGAGACGAGACATAATAATTATGTATAACTATCTTATTGTACTATAAAGTGACTTCTTAGGCAATAAGAAAACAAAGATTTGCTTAATCCTTTATCTTATTTTAAAACGAATTAAACCATTCAAATCAGTGCGGAAGATTTGAGCCCCAATATCTTGCAATCTCTGCAAAGTATCTGGATGGGGATGACCATAATGATTCTCCCCTACCTCAATAACTGCTATCTGAGGAGAAAAAGCCTTTAAAAAACCTGAGGAAGAAGCATAACGAGAACCATGATGAGGAACCTTTAGAATACGCTGAGAGGAAGAAGGAAGAGAAAGTAAAAAAGGAATAATCTTCCTCTCTGTTGCAAATCCGATATCTCCAGTGAAGAGAAATTGCTTCTTTCCTGAAGAAAGTAAATCTACCGAACTAAAATTATTGGCATCGTCATTAGCAGTTGCTAAACGAAAGGGATAAAGAATACGAAATCTTACTGGCGAATCCTTTTCTCTAATATCTAATCCTCTTATCCCTTTTAAGACAAGAATGTGTTTTTCCTTAATTTTTTGGAGTAATTGTTGATAAAGAGAACCAGGAAAATCAAGATTGTTTAGAATTACTGCCCTTACTTTATATCTTTCCAAAACATCAAAAAATCCAGCATAATGATCCTTATTGGGATGAGAAAGAACAAAAACATCGATTGTCCGGTCATAAAAAGGCAAAGATTTGTCCAACTGAGAAATAACACTGCTATTAGGCCCCGCATCGATAAGAATATTTCCTCCCCTTACCCGCACTAATTCCGCATCTCCTTGTCCCACATTAAGAAAATCAACTTCTCCCGGAGAATGATGAATAAAATCATAAATTATAGTCCAAGTAAAAATATTAGCTAAAAGAAGAAAAAGTAATAAAAGCAAATAATTTTTTTTCATAATAGTTAAATAATGGTTAGGAGGAATGGAGAAAAGCAGTTCTCCTCAATTTTCTTTTTTGGTAGTAAATAAAGGCAAATAAGAGAAAATAACAAGGAAAAACTAGCCAGCGGAAGGAGAAGGGAATATAAATTTGGGAAAAAGTAAAGGAAGAAAAAAGATGAATTACGAATAAAACATATCTCAATAATAATTGAAGGACAAAACTAAAAAACAATCCTAAAGGATAGAATATCCAGGAACAAAAAGCAGTTATTCCTCCGAGAATAATCATCAATGGTAAGAAGGGAATGACTAATAAATTAGTAATCGGAGCAACCAAAGAAATTGTTTGCATTTTGTAGATAATCCAAGGCATTACCATAAGAAAAGCAGACAAAGAAGGTAAAAGAGTAAGTTTCAGCCATTGTCCAGAACCCAGAAAGATATTCTTCTGCCAAAAAGAACTTTCTTCCCCAAGAGGACAAAGAAGAAGTATTCCCCCAGTAGCCAGAAAGGAAAGCTGAAAACTTAAAGATTTAAACAAGATAAGAGGGTTAAACCAAACCATTAGTAACATAGTAAACAAGAGAGTATAAAGAGGATGGGAAAGACGAGAATTTAACTGAGCAATAATCAAAAGAAAAGCCATTATACTAGCCCGAATAATAGAAGGTGTTAAACCGGCCATAAAACTAAAGAATAGTAAAAACAAAGAAGAAAGAAGAAAATTTTCTCTTTTCCTTAACCTCAGAAACATAAAAGCAGCCGTTAAAATTTTTATTATTATAGAAAGATGTAAGCCAGAAACAACAATTATATGGGCTAAGCCAACTTTTCTTATCTCTTTCTTTAAGGAAGGAGAAAGTTCATTTTTTCTCCCCAACATCAAACTAAGCAGTAAACCATTTTCCGGTTGAGGAACAACTCTTTTTAAAGAGTTCTCTATTTTGTCCCGAAAAGTAAAAGCTAACCGGGGAAAAGAAAAAGAAGCAGAACGAATAAGTTTTACCCCTGGGTAACTCATTTTAGCCGAAACAAAAGACGAACCTTCTAAATGCCAGGAAGATAAAGCTTCTACTTTTCCTTTTACTTCCACAATATCACCGTAATGATAGGAAGGATATTTCTCTAGATAAATTTCGAGGGGAGGAATAATAATCTTCTGATAATTTTCTTTCCTCAAGGGCTCTTTTTTGATTATTGCCCGGAGAGTAATATTCCCTTGAAGAAGAGAACTTTGTTTTTTCCAAAAAGAAAAAACATTTTGCCAGCGGTAAATTCCTAAGAAGAAACTAAATAAAAAGAGGCAGATAATAATTGCCTCTTTTTGTTTAAATAAAGAGAAGAAAATTAGCAGAAGGAAGAGAAAAAAGAGCAAAAGAAAAGAAATATTGGAAAACCAGAAATGAGCACTGCTAATGCCAATTAAAAAAGCTACCCCACCATAGCGAAATATTCGCGCTGGAGATAGCTTTTTCACTTAATCAACGAAGGGCGCACTCTTTAAAATTAGGTTTGATTTCTTCTAAAAGAGATCTCATTTCTTCCTCTGGCCAGCCCCGGAGATTACTAAATTCCGGATCCAATGTTTTCTTTCCTCGAAACCGCTGAAGGAAATATTTAGGGGCAGGCTTAATCCATTCTACTATTTGGAGAACATCTTCTTTGGTTAAAATTTTAGGAACAAGAGTAGTGCGAAATTCGTAATCCACCTTCCCCTGCTTCAGTAGGTCTACACTTTTCCTAACATTTTCCAAGGGTACCCTTCCTTTAGTAACCAAAACATATTTTTCCAAAGGAAATTTTACATCCATTGCTATATAATCCACCAGATGCTGATTAATTAATTTCTTCAATCTGTCCGGGAAAGAACCATTACTATCCAACTTAACTTTAAATCCTAAGGCTTTTACTCGTCGGAGGAAATCGGCCAGATCAAGATGCATCGTTGGTTCCCCACCAGTAATACATAGCCCTTCCAAAAGTCCTTGTCGATTCTGGAGAAACTTTAGTACTTCTGCTTCAGAAATTTTGGGTTGCTTTTTTATTAATTCCGGAAGAACCAGCTCGGGATTATGACAATAAGGGCAACGAAAATTGCAACCCATAGTAAAAACAGTTGCTGCTATCTTACCGGGATAATCAACTAAGGTTGTTCTCTGTAAACCGCCAAAAAACACTGTTTTATGTTTTAAATGTTTTTCGCTGATGAAACTCTTCTTGTTTTCCTTTATGCCATTGTTGAACAGGACGAAGATAACCCACCACTCGCGAGTATACTTCACAAGGTTGTCCGCAATAAGGACAAGTGAAATGTTCGCCGGAAATATAACCGTGCACCGGGCAAATGGAAAAAGTAGGAGTAAAAGTAAAGTAAGGAAGGCGAAACTTTGTAAATACTGTCTTCAGTAAAGATTTTACTGCTTGTGGATCAGAAACCGCCTCTCCTAAAAAGGCATGAAAAACAGTACCTCCGGTATATTTTATTTGTAAAGGATCTTGTAACTGCAAGGCCTCAAATAAATCATCAGTATAATTTACTGGTAACTGAGTAGAGTTGGTATAATAAGGTTCTTTCTCTCCGGCGGTGATAATATCAGGATATTTTTTCTTATCCTTAAGAGCTAAACGATAAGAAGTTCCTTCGGCAGGAGTAGCTTCCAAATTATAAAGATTACCAGTCGCTTTCTGATAGTTCACTAATTTCTGGCGCATAAAATCCATTATTTCCTCAGCAAACTTAATGCCTTTTTTATCCCCTACTGTCACCCCCATAAAATTCAAAAGGGCTTCATTCATTCCAATAAGACCGATAGTAGAAAAGTGATTTCCCCAATAGGAATGTCTTATTTTCTTTACTCCTTCTAAATAATACTTGCTATAAGGATATAATCCTTTTTCTGTCCAGTCTTCCAAAAGCTTCCTCTTAATCTCTAAACTAGTTTTTGCCAAATCCATTAACTCTCCTAAACGTTGGAAAAATTCTTTCTTTGTTTTAGAGAGATAACCGATTCGGGGTAAATTAATGGTCACTACTCCAATACTTCCAGTTAAGGGATTAGCGCCGAATAATCCCCCTCCTCGTTTATATAACTCCCGGTTATCAAGGCGAAGTCGGCAACACATAGATCTCGCGTCCTCAGGACTAAGGTCAGAATTAATAAAATTACTAAAGTAAGGAATACCATATTTCGCTGTCATTCTCCAGATGCCCTCGTAAACCGGATTGTCCCAATCGAAATCCTTAGTAATACTATAAGTAGGAATAGGAAAAGTGAATACTCGGCCACTAGCATCTCCCTCGGTGTAAACTTCAGCTAAGGCTTTGTTTAAAATATCCATCTCCTTCTGAAATTCACCATAGCTTTCTTTCTGTGGTTGCCCCCCTCTTATAACCGGCATATCTTTATAATAAGAAGGAACTTTTAAATCAAGAGTGAGATTTTCGAAAGGCGTTTGAAATCCCACCCGGGTAGGAACATTGGCATTGAAAAGAAATTCCTGAAGAGCTTGCTTAACCTCTTCTTCCCCAAGATTGTCATAGCGAATAAAGGGAGCAAGAAGAGTATCGAAATTAGAAAATGCTTCTGCTCCAGCAGCTTCTCCCTGAAGAGTATAAAAGAAATTAACTATCTGTCCCAAAGCAGAACGAAAATGTTTTGCTGGTTTGGATTGAATCTTCCCCGCTACTCCCCCAAATCCTTTCATTAAAAGATCGTAGAGATCCCAACCGCAGCAGTAAGCACCTAAAAGATCTAAATCATGAATATGAAAATCGCCGCTTTGATCTGCTTGGCGGATTTCTTTAGGATAAACTCGATTAAGCCAGTATTGTTTGGTAACATGAGAGGAAACATAATGATTTAATCCCTGAAGAGAAAAAGCCATATTGCTATTTTCCTTCTTCTCCCAGTCTTGACCCTGAAGATAATTATCTACTAAACCAACTGCTTCTTCCTGAGCCACTTTTGCTTCTCTAATTAGACGTCTCTTTTCCCGATAGAGAATATATGCTTTGGCTGTCTCTGCTAAATCGTTCATTATCAGAACTTCCTCAACAATATCTTGAATCTGCTCCACATTAGGAATTTCATCTTTCTTAAAACGGCGATTGAGAACTTGAATTACTTTCTTAGTTAACTCTTTAGCTTTTACCTTACTTCCTTCTCCTGTGCTTTTTAGAGCCTTAAAAATAGCATCTTCTATTTTTTTCTGCTTAAAAGTTACTTTCTCTCCATCTCTCTTTATAACATTTTTTATTTTATTGAGAAGACGTCTTTTTTTAGGCATAAATTTATTTATTTTTTATTATTTTGGCAACGGCAATAAGAATTATAAAAAATAAAAGCAGTCAATACAAGTAGACAATCTTAATAAAATATGTTCAAAAGCGATCACCAGCAAGAAAGACCTTGAAGATAAAAAATTAGAAAATAAATCCGTTAATCCTTGTCTTTTTCTTTCTTTTTTCGGCGGAGAAAGGTAGGTATTTCCAATTCTTTATCGGCAGTAAAAGAAGTCATTAGTTCCTCTTCATCTTTTTTCTGGTTTTCTTCTTTAATTTCATCAACGGGAATTTTCATTCCTAAAGGAAGGGTAGGTTCTCTCAATTTTGTCTCCCCTTCAAATCCGCCAGCGATAACTGTTACTTTTATTTCCCCTTTTTTGAGATTTCTGTCAAAACTAGTACCAAAAATCACTCGGGCATCTTTAGCTATAGACTCGGTAATAACCCGAGCAGCATTATGAACTTCCACTAAAGACATATCTCTTCCTCCAGAAATATTGAAAAGAACCTGAGTTGCTCCTTCAATAGAAATATCTAAGAGAGGAGAATTTATAGCTAACTGAGCTGCCTTCTGGGCTCTATTAGTTCCCCGAGCTTTACCAATTCCCATCAGAGAACTGCCAGCGTTATTTAAAGTGGTTCTAATATTAGCAAAGTCCAAATTAATCAACCCGGGATAAATAATTAAATTAGAAATACCTTCTACTCCCTGGCGAAGAATATCATCAATACGGCTAAAAGCTTGAAGAATGGGTGTTTCTTTACTAATAATATTAAAAACACGATCATTAGGAATAGTAACAATAGCATCAACCTCATTAAAAAGTTTCTGCCATGCCTCTTCTGCTATTTCCCTTCTTTTTTCTCCTTCAAAATTAAAAGGTTTTGTTACTACCGCAATTACTAAAGAACCAACTTGTTTAGCCACACTAGCTACGAGAGGAGCAGCTCCGGAGCCTGTCCCTCCCCCTAAACCACAAGTTACAAATACTAAATCAGCCCCCTGAACAGCTTTTTTTATATCTTCCCTGCTTTCCTCCGCTGCTTCCCGGCCTTTCTGGGGATCCATCCCTGCTCCTAAGCCTCGGCAAGCATTAGCTCCAATCTGAATTTTCAGGTCCGCTTTTGTATAACGTAACCCCTGAAGATCAGTATTTACAGCTACGAATTCAACATTCTCTACTTTTTTGCTTTTCATTCGGCTTACTACATTACCACCTGCTCCTCCCACTCCTACAATTTTAATATGGACACTTTTTCCTGACTTATTCACAATCTGAGAAACACTCTTCCTCACTGTCTTTTTCTTCCTCTTGGTTATTTTTTTTCTTCTTTCCAACTTCCCCCTCTTCTTTGTTACTTTTCTAAGAGAATGATGGTAGTTTCTCCTTTCTTTTTTCTTTTTTTTCATTTTGTTTTCCATAAAAATAATCAAAAAATGTTTAAAAAGAGAATATTTTTTTCAAATGGCCCATAAACTGTTGCCAAAGATCACTAGCCGGAGAAACATTAATATTTTTTTCTTTAAAAGCTAATTGGAGAAGCCCTAAAACACCAATAAAGCTCGGATCTGGATTTTCTTGATACCAATCATTTTCCGGTTTAGCAATCCGTACTGGTAACTTAAATTTGTTCCGAGCAAGATTAGTAATGAAAGGTAGCTTAGCTCCCCCACCATAGAGAACTACCCCCCCTGGTAATTTCCCAAAACGATTAATTTCTTTCAATCTCTTAGCTACTAAATCAAATATCTCCCCTAAGCGAGCTTCTATTATCTCTGCCAGAAACTTTTTGTTTACCGTCATTCCCTCTTCTGCTTCTTCCCAATATTGAGTGAGGTTAATAGTTTCTCCCCGGGGAACTTTCTTTGCTATCGCTACTCCTTCGTTCACCTTAATTTTTTCTGCTATATTTACATAAGTGCGGAGACCAACAGCAATATCATTAGTAATATTCATTCCCCCTATAGGAAAAACTTTCAAATCGACGAGTTCATTATTTTCATAAACACAAAGACTAGTAGTTCCTGCTCCCAAATCCAAAGCTATAGCCCCTAAATCTTTATCTTGGGAAGTAAGAGCTATTTCTCCACCGGCAAGAGGAAGAACAAACCGAGGATCAAACTTTATATTAAGCATTTCTCCTAAGTGATCTATCTTCCTCAAAGCAGGAGCAAAAGCATCAATAAGAAGGGCTTCTACTTCTAAACGAAGACCCTTCATTCCTAAAGGATCTTCTACTTCTGTTGCTCCATCAATAATATAATTTTTCACTACTGTCTGAACAAGAACTCGATTTCGCTGAGGAGCTAAGGCGGCAGCAGCCTTGTTAGCTCTCTCTTTGTCATCCTCAGTAATTTCCTCATCCGGACGAGACACAATAGCTGTTCCTTTAGAAGGGCGCATCTCTAAATGAGGACCAGCAATACCAATAATAGAATTTTTAAAACTTACATTTTTCAACACCCCTTCCATCTCTCCGATAAGACCATCTAACTCTTCTGCCACATCTTCGCTACGGACAATAATACCCTGTTTTATACCTCGAGACTGTCTCTGCCCTGGCTGAAGAACTCGCCAGCCATTGGGAGTAATTTCGGCAGCAAGAGCCTTTATATTTGCTGACCCTAAATCTAATGCTAAAATCGGAGAATGCATAGAAATTAATTATTGATAATTTTTCTTTCTAATCTTTCCATTCTATTTGTATCTTCCTCTCCCTGATGAGTATAACCATAAAGATGAAGTAAACTATGAACTATCAATCGCTGATAGAAATCATGGAGAGATAAATGAAAATGAGGAGCTTCTCTTTTTATTATTTCTGGGCAGAGGAAAATATCTCCTAACAATTGTCGGGGAGAAGGAGAAGGGAAAGAAGAATCTTTTAAAGGGAAGGAGAGAACCAAAGCCACCTTGTTTTTCTTTCGCCAATATTGATTAAGATATCGACTTTCCTGAGGAGAAATTAAGATGAATGCTACTGTTACTTTCTTTTTCTCTTTTAATAATTTTAATGTCTTTCTAGTAATCCGGAGAAAAAACTTTCTAGAGGGAATTCTCCGCTTAACTCTCTTGATTAATAGCACTTCTACTTGATCCTCCATACTGCCTAAACTAAACTTGTTTTTTTCTTTCTGGCTAATTCTTCTAAAACTTTTTTCTTGTGAAGAGCAGATAGTTTTTGAGTTCTTTTGTTAGGGGAAGGAATAAAAAACTTTCTTTTTCGAGCTTCGAGAAGAATACCACTACGGCGAATAATGTGAGAAGCTCGATTTAAAAAAGATGTTTGATTCTCTCCTTTTCTTCTCTTGATAGTAATAGCCATGTTCTAAGAAATTTTAAATTTTAAATTATTAATTTTAAATTATGACTTCTGATGCAAACGTTTCTTTATAGTAGAAACAATAGTTTCCAGGGGTAAAAGTTCCTGAATACCTGACTTCATATCGCGCAGAATAATCATGCCATCTAAGACCTCTTTTTGTCCAAGAATAAGAGTATAATCAACATTTAATCTATCGGCACTTCTCAATTGCGCTCGGAGACTAGATTTTCCTAAGTTCTCTGCTAAAGGAACATTCTCTCGGCGAAATTTCTCCAAGAGAGTAATAGCCTTCCGTTGAGCTGTATCCCCAATTTGAACCAAGAAAACTCTAGGACGAGGAAACGTTATTTTCTTTTCTTTCTTTAAATGTTCTATTATTCTTTCTATTCCGAAAGCTACTCCCACTGCTGGAGTATCGGGACCACCAAATATTTTTACTAAGTCATCATATCTTCCGCCCCCAGCTAAGGAAAGGTGTTCTTTTCTTTTCCTCTCGTTCTCCTCTTCCTCACTCTCTTTTTTATTCTCTAATTCAAATTCAAAAACTGTCTTTGTATAATAATCTAAACCTCGAACCAATGTCTTATCCAAAATATAAGAAACATTTAAACTATCTAAAATTTCCAATACCTTCTTAAAGTGCTCTTTGCAGTTAGGGCAAAGATAATCCAAAGATGGCGGGGCTCCTTCCTGGAAACGGCGGCAGCGA
>Ga0114934_10002417_pt1 | contig 11927 bp, 11 predicted proteins | sample 4SBtaG_2_FD_99695 | JGI IMG/M metagenome (GOLD analysis project Ga0114934, IMG submission 99695) | Deep subsurface microbial communities from Kolumbo volcano to uncover new lineages of life (NeLLi) - 4SBTROV10_white metaG | ecosystem: Environmental > Aquatic > Marine > Volcanic ...
CCCTTATTTCCTGAAGACCAAAGCGCATAGGTATTTTTACCCTGGCATGAAAATCACTTATCTTGTAAGGCTTTCATAACCAAATCAATAGCAACATTTAAAAAAAGAATTCAGAACCAAATAAGAAAATGAAAGGCTTTGTCTCAAAGATAAACGAAAAGTTCATATTTCTCATACTAACATTGTTCTTCTTCTCATCATTTCTTTATTTCCTAATAACAAACACCTATTCTCCCTATTACTCAAAGTCTCTCCTTTTCTTTATAATAGCTGCAATTGTAACAATTGTATTATATGTCTGGCCTTATCTTTTAAAGGCTGCAAAAAAAACAAAGTATTTATCATCACTAAAGCATTTATCACTGGTTAAAAAAAGGTTAAAAAACAGAACTGAAATAATACAAAAATTGTTTGAATACTCTCTCATTGCATACCTTGCAGTTCTCATAATAGGCGAGTTCACAAAAATAGAAATAATCTCAGACATCCTGCTGGTAGCAACAATCATCCTCGGAATTTTAGCACTCATATTCCCAAAGAAAAACAAAAAAGAAAAAAAGAAATTTCCAAAGCCAAACTTCTATGAGACATCACTTATAACCCTGTATGGCCTCATCTTTATTGTTGCAATCCTGTTTGAGACAAACAACATTGGCCTTAACATAGACTATCTGTTTTTGGTATTTATCGCAATCTCACTTCCTTTCCCTTTCCTAAAAATAGACTCAAGATACCTAATTTTTGTAGCAATCCTGTTTCTCTGGCTATGCCCATTCCTGTTGCTTTATAACCTAAACGCAAATGCAAATGACATTGCAGTGTTTGCATATTATTTCCTTGTAATAGGTGTTGTAATGCAAATAATAGACACAAGAAAAAATCATAAAACTAATCTTGATTTCTCAGAAATAAAAAAGATAATACACAGAAAATACACACTCCTTTCAGGTCTTGCAGTAACTTTTGCATACTTCTTAGGTATGATAATAAAGATAGCTCCTCAGTATGAATCTCTAACGTTTTATGCAGGAACCACACTTCTAGCATTGTGGGCATCGAAATATTTTGTTGAAAATGGCACAGGACAGAAGAAATAAGCTATTGAAATCAGGGATACTCTTCATGATGGGCGGAGGCCTGGCATCAATATTCAACTATCTTTATCAGATCCTCATGGGCAGAATGTTAGGTCCTGAAAAATACGCAGTCTTGGGAAGCCTTTTTGCAATACTCTATTTTGTCCAGATGAGCTTTGGCTCGATAACAACAGTCCTTTCAAAATACACCTCGCATCTCTCAGCAACAGACAAAAAACAAGAGCTCACATACCTTGCAAAAAAAACAGTCAAGGCAATGCTCATAATAGGGCTTGGGATATTTGTATTTCTAATAGCAATAATTCCTTGGATAAGGATGCTCTTAAAGACCGAAAACATCTTAGGCATAATAATAGTTGCAGCAATAGGCTCTTTAGGTCTTATAGGAAGCTCAGTCACAGGCATGATAAATGGGCTTCAGAGATTCCTTCAGCAGAACATAATCTCAGCAACATCAGCCCTGATAAAACTATCTCTGGCAGTAACACTTGTATTGCTGGGATTTGCTGTCAATGGTGCACTAAGCGCAATCCTAATATCAACACTCTTTGGGATAACATTTGGTCTATTTATATTAAGAAAGACCTTATTTGGAAAAAGCGAAAAGAAATTTAACCTTAAACCCATAATAAAATACTTCATACCAGTGTTTGCCGCAAACATGATAATAGGAGGCATGATAACAATAGACCAGCTCCTTGTAAAGAACATGTTCTCAAACATAGACACAGGATATTACATAGCAGCTGCAAACCTTGGAAGGATAATCTGGTTTGGTTCAGGGTTTTTTATCTCTGCTATGTTTCCCATGATAACAACAAACTTTGCCAGAAAAAAAAACACATCAAAAATACTGAAAAAAGCACTTCTTTATACATCAATACTCTCATTCTCAGGCGTCATATTATATTTTGCAATCCCAAACCAAATTGTCAACATATTATATGGAAACAAATACCATATATCGTACATAATTGGGTTCTTTGGTATGTCAATGGCATTTTACACCCTTAACATCGCATTCATGAATTATAACCTTGCAATACACAAATATAACTTCATATTCGCAATGTTGATAGCAATATTATCACAAATCTTTTTAATACTAATATTACACCAAACGATATTAGAAGTTGTTTTCGCGTGCCTTGCAGTAAACATATCTCTCTTTGCATATTTTTTAATAACCAATTACAAAGCCTTAAGGTCAGATCATGTATAACGAAAAAAAGCTTTCAATCATTGTTCCTGTGTACAGGCTAGAAAAAGAAATTTCAAAAAATCTTAAGCGAATGAAGACAAAAATCTCAGCATTTATCCCAAACTATGAGATAATTGTAGTTGTTGATGGAACGATTGATCATAGTTATGAAGAAGCAAAAAAAGTATCAGGCATAAAAGTTTTTGGTTACAGAAAAAACCAGGGAAAAGGCTACGCTTTAAAATACGGTTTCTATAAATCTCATGGCGAACTCGTAACATTCATGGATGCGGACACTGACATTGACCCATCTCAGCTGAGGCTCTTTTACAATCATCTCTCATCCTCAGACCTAATAATAGGCAATAAAAGGCACCCATTCTCAAAAGTCAAATATCCGCTGAATCGAAGGCTCATATCATTAGGATATTCAATAATGATAAGGATGCTTTTCGGGATGAAAATACACGACACACAGACAGGAATAAAGCTATTCAAAAGAGAAGTATTAGAAGTGATTTTGCCAATGGTCCTTGTAAAGAGATTTGCATTTGACCTTGAACTATGTTTTCTTGCTCACAAGCATGGGTTCAGAATAGTTGAGGCACCTGTAAACATAAGAAAAGGATTCTCAAAATCAACAGTCAAATTCAGCGATATCACATCTGTTTTCCTGGACACGCTTGCAATATGGTACCGATATCATATAAAGAAGTATTACCAGCACAAATTCTATGAGGAATTTTACAGATGAAGATACTGATGCTTGCATGGCGGGACATGAAACACCCGTTAAAAGGCGGAGCAGAGGTCGTGACAGACATCTATCTCAAAGGCCTTGCATCAAAAGGTCACAAAGTAACGCTGTTCTCAGCCCATGTTAAAGGCTTGCCTGAGAACGAGACATACCACGGCTATGAGATAATAAGAAGAGGTAAAAGGTTTAGCGTACATATTAAAGGCCTGATATATGCAAAGAAAAATCAGGACAAATATGACATCATAATAGATCAGGTCAACACGATTCCATTTTTCACACCCCTCTTAATAAAAAGAGAAAAAAGGATTGCATTCTTCCATCAGCTCTGCCTCAATGTTTGGTTCTATGAGACAAAATTCCCAATATCTATTATAGGCTATCTTTCAGAGAGGCTTTACTTAAATTTCTATAATAACACAAAAAGCTTTGTTGTGTCAAACTCAACAAAAAATGATCTTATTAAATACTGCCATGCAAAAGACAAAAACATACTTATCCTTGAGAACCAAATAGACTTTCCCATAATTAAAAAGAAAACAAAAAAGAAAAAACAGTTTGTTTTCTGCGCAAGGCTTGTCAAGAGCAAGAGGGCCAATGATGCAATATCTGCACTCTCTATGACAAAAGACAAAAATGCAAAACTCATAATAATAGGTGACGGCCCCGAGATGCCCAATCTTAAAAGGCTTGTAAAAGAAAAAGGTCTAAAAAAAAGAGTAGAATTTACAGGAAAGCTAAATTTTGATGAAAGGAACAAGATAATGTCTGAGAGCCTTGCAATCGTTGTAACATCTGTAAGAGAAGGCTGGGGTCTTATAGTAACAGAGGCAAATGCCAACATGACGCCTGCGATAACATATGACATACAAGGATTAAGGGATGCGAACAGAGCAGGCATAATAGTAAAGCATAATAACCCAAAGGAAATAGCAAAAGAGATGGACCATATAATATCTGATCCGAAACTTTCAGAAGATCTTAATTCAAGTTCAATAGAATTTGCAAAGTCTCACAGAGACTGGCAAAGTAACATAGATAGGTTAGAACAATGGCTAGCAAAGCATTAGTATCTGTAATAGTTCCGACAAAGAACTCAGGCAAGACCCTTGGTTTATGTCTTGATTCAATAAAATGCCAGACCTATTCAGATATAGAGATAATCGTTATTGACAACAATTCAAATGACAACACAAAAGAAATCGCAGGAAAATACACAAACAAAGTATACAACAAAGGGCCTGAAAGGAGTGCACAAAGGAACTATGGTTTTGAAAAATCAACAGGTGATTATGTATATTTTGTTGATTCTGATTTTATTCTTGATAAAAAAGTAATAGAACAATGTATAAAAGAATCAAAAAAAGGCTTTGATGCAATTGTTGTTCATAACACTCCTGATGAAACAATAAGCTGGATTGCAAAAATAAGAAAGTTTGAAGTTGACATGTACAAATATAATTTGAATCATTCAGCAGCAAGATTCTTCATGAGAAAAGTTTTCGCAAAAATAGGTGGATACAATCCAAAAATAACTGCTGGAGAGGATTATGATATTCAGAATAAGTTAAACCGTGGGAAGTATAAGACAGGTTTTATCAAGGCAGAAGCTTTGCATTTAGGTGAACCAAGACATTTTTGGAAACACATGTTGAAATATTATGAATATGGAAAAGATTTCAAAAATTACGTTAGCAAGAATAAAAAAGAATCAAAGAAACAGTTGTCTTTTATAAGGTCAGTATATCTCAAGAACTGGAGAAAGTTTGTAAGGCATCCAATATTAGGCATTTCATTCATTTTTTATAATATCAGTAAATATAGCTTTGCAGGAGCTGGCTATGCAATAGGAAAAATGAAAAAAAGAAAATGAAAAAAAGAAAATGAAAAAAACAATTATTCAAGAATTAAAATAAAAACACTTTCAAGAATCCCAGACTTTTTTTATGATCACTTTAAGACAAAAATAGGATGTAAATTTTTAAAAGTCAGTGAAAAAATTTTAAACTTTGTTTTCGGCCAAAATGCGTTAGGAAGAATACTGTATATTGTAGCAAAAAAAAATAAAAGCAAAATGAAATTCAAAAAATACCCTGTTGTATCTATAGTTATACCAACATATAATCGAGAGAAAATGTTGGAAAGACTATTATATTCAATAAAAGACAGCAGTTATCCAAAAGATAAATTAGACATTATAGTAATAAACAACAATTCCTCTGATAACACCACTGAGATAGTTTCAAAAATAAGACTAAAATTAAGACTAAAATTAAGAATACATACAAATAAAAAAAATTTATTATTAGGTTATGCAAGAAACAAAGGCATAGAATTAGCAAAAGGTGACTTGATTTTTTTTATTGATGATGACAATATACTTGAAAAAGATTGCATAAAAAACATGGTAAGATTTCAAATAAATAATAGAGATGGATTCTTGGCACCAAAAATGTACTATTATAATGAGCCAAAGAGGGAATGGAAAGAATACTGTTCAATCCATGATTTATTGTTTCCATTTGTTCCAACAATTAAGGAATTTCTAAAAATAAGAAATAAAAAAATTCCAGAATATTTTCCAAATGCATATATGGTAAGTAAAGAAGTTGCAACAAAATTTAAAGTTAATGATAAGCAATTTAAACATAATTTTTTTGAAGTAGAACAAGCAATATTATATCAAAAAAAAGCTAACCTAAAATGCAAAATAGTTCAGAATGCAAAATTATGGCACGACGTACCTTACAAAAAAAGACTCGTTACAAGAACAAATGAAAATACTATTTATGATAAAGCAAAATCAAGAGTTATATTTCAAAGAAAATACGGAGGTTTTTTAGGACAAATTTCATATTTCACGTTTATTTTGCCATCAAATATAATGTTGATTATTTTCTTAAAACAAAAAAAAAAAGGAAAATTGCTTAACTTATACTTAAAAAGAGTTATCAGGGGATATAAAGAGATGATCAATTGAAACAAAGAGAAATAACATTAATTTCAATAATCACATTAATATTATTAGGAGTGATAACACATCAAGAATGGTTCAATTTTAAATCGATACTCACATTCGCAGACTGGCATTATCAACCAATTCAAGCAACAGCTCAATTAATGAACTCCTATGGAACATGGATTAATTTTTTTAATGTAGGATCACCAAACATTCAAATATATTTTTATAGTTTTTCAACAATATGGTCAATTCTTGCGAAAATGGGGCTCTCGTTTGACTTTGGAGTCAAACTAACTCTCCTCATACCAATTGCCATATTAGGCTTTTTATCTCCATTTTATTTGATTAAAAAAATAACAAATAACAATAAGGCAAGTGTTATTTCCGCAATTTTTTATGGTTCTACGACGTATTTTATAATTTATCAAACAGCTCACATCTTTTTTGCTTTTGAATACGCAATATTACCAATCATATTTTATTTGTTTATAGATGCAATCGAAAAAAAGAAATTAAAAAATTGGCTCTTATTTACAATAATTTTGTTTTTAATTTCAACATATGAAGTAAGGATGACTGTCGTAATATTGTCCATTTTATTTATTTATTTATGCGTATCAAATGAAATTAAAAAAAATTTTAAACAATTATTAATAATGACACTTATTTTTATTCTTCTCAGTTCATTTTGGATATTACCAACAATACAGAGCAAAAGCATTAAACAAGATATAACTCAAATTGCAAATAGAGGACTTTTTGGAAATTCATTCTTTTCTATAACTCAATCATTAACTTTACATGATTACGGGTGGACTGGAGACGAGCCAAACATTTTTTTTAAAAAACAACCAATTCAATCTTATCTTTGGATAATTCCTATAATAACCGTCATGTTTTTATTATTTAAGAGAAAAGATGAAAAATACAAATTATATCTCTTTTTTGTGATCATATCAATAATAGGGATTTTCTTAACAAAACAATCAGGAGAACCATTTTCACAAGCATATAAGCTCTTATATTTGCATTTTCCAGGATTTAATTTATTTAGAGAAGCATCTAAATTTGAAATCATAACTGCTTTTGGATATTTAGGGATTATGGGTTTAACATTAAACATAGCATATAAAAAACACAGAAAAAGATTTTTTTACATTTTATGCATATTAATATTAATCCCTTCAATATACAATTTAAAGCCTCTTGTAACAAAAGATATTGGATCAATGTTTGTAAATCGAATTATTCCAGGAAATTATCAAGCATATAATAAATATATTCTAACACAAAATCATAGCTTTTTCAGAACAATGTGGATTCCAACCTATCACAGATTTGGAATTTACACAAATACAATTCCAATAGTTAGCGCAGCCAGAATGGACTCATCAAATTGGAAAAATTTGCTATTAAGTAATTCAAGCATTAAGAAATTAAATTATAATAAACAAATTCCAGAAATCCTATTGCAGAATTATTCAAAAAGATTGATAAGTCTTACATCAATAAAATATATAATAATCCCGCCAAAAAGTAAAGAAAACAGTACTGATATTTTCATTTGGTATGGAAACAATAGAACTTTCTTTGTTAATAAAATAAAAAATGTATCATACTTAAAACAAATAAATATTGGAACAGGAAATTTGCTTGTTTTTGAAAATCCAGATTACTTACCCCACATTTATTTAACAAAAGAAAAGGAATCAATATACCAAAACATCCCATATAAAAATACAACCTATAAAATAATAAATCCAACAGAATACAAAATAACCTTAAAAAACCTTTCTAAGACCACTAATTTAAATTTTGGTGACTCATATGATTCATCTTGGAAGTTGAGGTTAGGCAAATTCAATTGGTTCAATTCAATCATATCAAAAAACTATAGTTATCCAGACCAATATCACTATAAAAACGAAGCAACATTAAATTCATGGACAATTGATCCAAATTACATAAAGCAGAACTATCCAAAATCAGATTACACAGTAAATCCAGACGAATCAATAAATATAGAAATGACGCTTTATTTCAAGCCGCAGTCATATTTTTACCTTGGTCTCATAATATCGTTAACAACATTTACATTGTGCATACTGTATTTCATATATGACTGGCGCAGGAACAAAAAAGACAGATGGGCAACAAAGATACATAAAAAATTAATGAAAATAAAAATAATCAAATGGCTGACATCCTAATAATAAAACTCCTCATTCATCTTCTCAAAATTATCAAAAAGAGAAAGGATCTCAGTATTAAGCCTAAACTTATCACTAAGATAAGGAAGCAGACAATATCCATCCCTTAAAACAGAAACAAAATCAAAAACAAGAATTCTATCCTTATCAATCACAGAATCATAAGCCTTCATCTTAAAAGCCTTAATCCAATTAAACAAATCAGAATCAATAACCTCAATATTAAATGCAGACTCATCCCAGCCATAAAAGCCAACAACATCTCCTGAATCATTCACACAATTATGAATAGAAACAAAATAATCAAATGCCTGCTTATCTTTGTTTTTCATATCATCAGACAAGGCATCATAAGAAGTATTATCAACATACGCATGATTCAGGCAAAATTTTGCAAGAACAAAGCATCTAATCTTATCAATAAGAAAAACATCAATCTCACTGCCAATCAAAGAGAGAGCTTTTGGAAAATCCTTGTTCTTAACAGCATTGAGAATCATACCATCAAAATCAATATCAGAGATATCCGCATACCAAAGTGATTTAATTTGCTCACCATGCGTTTCAGTGTCGCACATATTAAATAATAAAATTAGTAAAGGTTTATTAAGATTTTGTAAGAATTATCGAAATTATTGACAAAAGTAACAAAACCGAGATATAATATAACCATAACAATTTTCTATTCATCATCCTTATTATCATCATTATTTTGTTCATTGCCATCATCTTTGGTAAGATCATAAATAACTTTCATAAGAGTAGGTATTGAGAAAACAACAATTGCAAGAATTACAAAGACAGATGTCATAAAATTCAATTTATCATTTTTGAATTCTTTAGAATCCATTACATCAACCTGAACAAATCCGAGATTTTTACTTCCTGATAACAAAGAGATCTCATAAACACCATCATTCTTAAATCTAAAAGTATCATTTTCAGAGAGGTTTGTATAATACTTTCTGCCCTCGTAATCTTTTTGAATAATTGTCAGATTATTTTTTGTGAATTTTGAATTGCTCAGATTGCAAAAAACACTATTGTTATAATAGAGAAATTGTGAACCGCTCTGGTTGCATGTAATACTATTTATCTTAAACGATTGTGGCGGAAGAAAAATAGAATGAGAAACAAAAACACCAAATGAAGAAATAATTATTCCAACAAAAAAAATGTAGAAAAGCAAATCAGAGATTTTTTTTCTGGAAACATTTGATTAAATCGAGCAAAAATAATGCCATAAAACAATGAGGCAACCATAACAGGGAATGAGCTTTTAAGATAATTTATTGAGATTAAAAAAATCAAAGGAATTATTAAAAAAAAATTTAATTTTTTGGATTTTGACTTTTTTCGCCAAAAAATGCATATGACACTAAAAATAGAAAAAGACATTAGTAACACAAGCTTTAAAACCAGAATGCTATTTAATGGGAAAGAAATCTTTAATATTTGAAGCGCAAGATTAAAAAATAAGAAGAAAAAAAGAACAAAGAAAAAAACAAAATCACAACAGAAAAATTTAAGTCAGTTATCTTCAAAATAAAATTTTTTACTTTATCCATAACAAGCAAAAAATAATCATAAACTATATTAACATTTTGTTAATAATCCCCCCTCACGCCCAAACAAATATAAGTAACTCTTGAGGAACACAGGATAATGGAAAAAATCCTAAAAATTCTAAAAAACAACCTCACATACATTATACCTGTTGCAGTATTCATAATAATATTTTTAAACAATCTGCAATTCCCATTCTATTCTATTGACTATTCCTATCTCAAATCATACAACATAGTAAAAGACCTGCAAAACCCATATTCATCACTTATTCTAAATGCCCCGTTTCAGATAATTCTATCAGCTTTAAACATCCTGCCATACTATTTCCAGATACTAACCCTGATATGCTTGATAATAGCATCACTATACATAAAAAAGCTAACAAAATCAAACCTTGCAATTCTGATATATACCTTCAACCCATTCATCTATGACCGAATAATGATAGGTCAAATAGGGATAGTTGCAGCATACCTCTTAATGCCCATATTCGTATACAGTCTAACAAGATACGTAAAAGGAAAAGCAACAATAAAAGAAATTGCCCTTGCATACTTTATCTCATCATGCTTCTCGATACATTTCCTATTAATAAACGCAATAACCTTTCTCGTTTTCATAATAATCTATAAAAAGATCAAAATAAAAGACATCGCAATATTTGCAATAATAACACTGATGCTAAACCTTTTCTGGCTCATCCCATTCTTTTCAGGGAGCAACATAATCTCAGAAATAAACGTCCATGACGAAAACTTCTTTGCGCCAAAAGCCACAACAGGATTTACCGCAGTATCAGAAATAATGGGTCTCTGGGGCTTCTGGAGAGGAAACGCATACCTCTCAACATACACAATGCTCCCAGAATTTCTGAGCTATATCCTTCTCTTATCGCTCCCGCTAATTCTAATATTCTCATACTTCAAAAACCCTAAAAAAGAAAAAACCGCATACTTCACGCTATTTTGGGCAGGAATAATTCTCGCTGTAGGAATATCCTATGCAATAACAAAACCCATATTCCAATTCCTATTTTCAAACCTTCCCCTATTCTCAGGTATGAGAGACTCTCAGAAATTTGCATCCCTGATAGCTCTGGCATATGCATTTTTAATCCCAAAAATAACAAAAAAGACAATACCGAAAATCCTGATTACAATCCTTATAATCTTTTACACTTTTCCATTAATAGGCTTATGGGGACAGATGCACATGCAGCCCTATCCAAAAGAATACAGCCAGGCAATAAACGTGCTGAACAAAGAAAACATAACCGGAAGGACCATATACCTACCATGGCAGAAATACCTCACATACAACTGGTCAGAAAAAATTGCAAGTGATGGCAGAATATCCGCACCATTCATAGGCATAAAATCAAACAACATAATGATAGGTTCGGACAAATGGGGACTGAACACAAACCTCACAAAAAACATCTCAGAGTGCCTATCACAAAAATCAATATCCTGCCTAAAGAACAACTCAGTCCAATACATAATAAAAGACAGATGCGCACACTTTCCTAACAATTACAGCTTCATAAACCAAAGCGAAATATACAACAAAGGCTGCATAACCATATACAGATTAGAAGGTCAAAATAAAATAAACAAAAAGCAAAAGCCAATCATAGAAGAGATAATACTAATTCTAACATCTCTGTCTGCATTTGTTTATCTGGCATACGGAACAATAAAAGAAATTAAGAACAAGAAACCCAAAAAAGCGCAGCAAAAGCCATAGCAAAACTGAACTGGCCATAGCTTGCCACACCAAGATACCTTGCAATAAGAATAATAAGCAAAAACGACAGAGATCCTGAAAACCCCCTACCAAACAACAGCCAGCCAAAATTCTTAACAATAGTCTGCTTCTCGCTTCTATTCTTCAAGAAATATTCAGAAAAGAACCTTCGTACTCCCATCTCAGAAAGCCTTCGGATAAAAGACATAAACCTAACATATCTGCAGCCTTTTTAAACTTTATTGCACAAAGAAAATTTCTGGGCATAACAAAAAGTCAAAATAAAAATCAAACAAAAAAGGCATTACAAAACAAAAACAAATATGCAACACATTATAACATTTAATCAATAAATTATTCTGCGACAGATCCATTCACACTATAC
>Ga0114934_10002418_pt1 | contig 11922 bp, 12 predicted proteins | sample 4SBtaG_2_FD_99695 | JGI IMG/M metagenome (GOLD analysis project Ga0114934, IMG submission 99695) | Deep subsurface microbial communities from Kolumbo volcano to uncover new lineages of life (NeLLi) - 4SBTROV10_white metaG | ecosystem: Environmental > Aquatic > Marine > Volcanic ...
AGAAGAGATATTAAGAGTTTTGGAAGAGATAGATTTTCCACTAGAAAAGTTAGTGCCGCTTGCAAGTGCAAGAAGCGTAGGAAAAAGTGTTGCGTTTAACGCTCAAGAGATACCTATTCAAGAACTAACAAGCACTATTTTTGAAGAAGAAGATATAGAGATAGCGCTTTTTAGTGCAGGTGGCAGTGTGAGTGCACAGTTTGCTAAGGATGCGGTAAGAGCGGGTGCAGTCGTGATAGACAACACCTCTCACTTTAGAATGAATCCTGATGTGCCTTTAGTTGTACCTGAAGTAAATCCTGAAGATATCGCCGAGTGGAAAGAGACGGGTGTGATTGCCAATCCAAACTGTTCCACTATTCAGATGGTACAGGCACTGAAACCGCTTGACGTGGCATATGATATAACACGTGTTGACGTATCAACCTACCAAGCAACAAGTGGCGCAGGAAAAAGTGCAATGGAAGAGCTTGTCAATCAGATGCAAGCATTTTTCGCATTTAATCTTGATGAAGCAGAGCATAAAGCTTTTACTCATCAGATTGCACTCAATGTTATCCCTCAAATCGATGTGTTCACTGATAATGGCTACACAAAAGAGGAGATGAAAATGGTAAATGAAACCACAAAAATCATGCATAAAGATATTCCTTTAAGTGCTACATGTGTAAGAGTTCCGACACTCAGAGGTCATGCCGAAGATGTAAGAGTGACTTTTGATAGCGAAGTTGATGCAGACGAAGCGAGAAAGGTTTTAAGTAAAGCTCCAAATATAGTCATAGTTGATACACCAGAAGAGTCACTCTATCCTATGCCAGCTGCGTGTGTGGATACAAATGAGACCTATGTGGGAAGAATTAGAAGTGATATCTACAATAAAAATATGCTGCATATGTTCGTTGTAGCTGATAATCTAAGAGTCGGTGCCGCTACAAATGCCGTAAGAATTGCACAAAAATGGGTAGAGATGCAGGAGGATAATTAAGAATGTTAGAACAGATATTTGAAAAGAGTTTATGGAGCAGTCGATTTATCGTTTTATTGGCTGTGATTTTTGGGCTTGTAGGCGCTATTGCACTTTTTGCAGTTGCAAGTTTTGATGTGTATGATACTGCAAAATATGTCTTTGTATCGTATGTAAACCATGCACATCCTGCAAATTTTCATGAAGATGTTGTCGGCGGTGTAATAGGTGCGGTTGATTTATACCTTATTGGAGTTGTGATGCTACTTTTCTCTTTTGGTTTATATGAACTGTTTATTTCAGATATTGATATAGCAAGAGAAGAGGAAGGGCAAGAGAATAAAATTCTTGCAATCCATTCACTTGACCAGCTAAAAGATAAAATCTCAAAAGTTATCGTGATGGTTTTGGTTGTAGGTTTTTTTCAAAAAGTAGGGCATACTGAGTATAATGGAGCACTAGAGATGTTATATTTTTCACTCTCTATCACTGCTGTAGCTGTTGGTTTGTTTTTTCTTGGTAAAGTTGGCAAAAGTCATTAAAAAGGAATAAGATTTGAGTAAAATATTTGTAGATGCATGTTTTGGTAAAGAGACACCGTACACTCCTGTTTGGATGATGCGCCAAGCTGGTCGTTACCTGCCAGAATATATGAAAGTAAGAGCAGAAGCAGGAAATTTTCTTAATCTCTGTCATGATCCTAAAAAAGCATGTGAAGTTTCTCTCCAACCTGTTAATATTGTAGGTGTGGATGCTGCTATTATGTTTAGTGATATTCTTGTTATCCCTGATGAAATGGGAATGGATCTTTCATTTGTAAAGGGTGAGGGACCAAAGTTTAGCGACCCAATTGCAACTGAAGCAGACTTACAGAGACTCCTCGGTGGTGAAGAGGCTGCAAATAAGCTTACCTATGTCTATGATACAATTAAACTTATTAAAGAAAAGCTTGCAGATGATAAAGCATTGATAGGTTTTACGGGTGCACCGTGGACACTTGCAACCTATATGATAGAGGGACAAGGTACAAAAACATATAATGTATCTAAAAAAATGATGTATTCAAACCCTGAGCTACTTCATAAAATCCTTGCAAAAGTAACTGAAGTTGTGAAGCTTTATATGGAGAAACAGATAGAATCTGGTATAGACGTTGTACAGATATTTGACTCTTGGGCAGCGGCGATTGAGCCTGATAAATATGATGAGTTTTCATGGAAGTATATGGCGGAGATAGCTGATTACTTAAAAGCAAAATATCCCCATATCCCTATTATTATGTTTCCAAAAGGAGTTCCTGCATTTTTAGACAGAGTATATGGGAACTTTGATGTATTTGGTGTGGATTGGGCAACTCCTATGGAACTCGCAAAAGAGAAATTAGGGGACAAATATGTGCTTCAAGGCAATATGGAACCATGCAGACTCTACTCAAAAGAGATGACGAGTGAATCAGTTGAACATATCCAAAGTGTTATGCAAGGTAAACGCCATATCTTTAATCTTGGACATGGAATCCTCCCCGATGTTCCTGTAGAAAATGCAAAACACTTCATATCTGAGTGTCAAAGAATAAGTGCAAAATAGTATCATCTTCGGACCTATTCCATCCCGCCGTTTTGGGATGAGTCTAGGCATCGACCTCTCTCCAAATCTCAAACAGTGTAATTTTGATTGTCTCTATTGTGAACTCGCCCCTATGGCGACCACAGATGCACAAAAAGAGGCTTTACATGTAAAAGAGATTATCAATCAACTACAACAACATCTGGATGATACTATAGATGTTATTACACTTACTGCAAACGGTGAACCGACACTCTATCCCTATTTGAGTGAACTTATAGATGCAATAGACACAATAAAAGGGGATAAAGAGACTCTTATCCTTACAAATAGTGCGACCTTGAGTCAGAAAGAAGTCTTTGAAACGCTTCTCAAACTTGACCAAGTAAAACTCTCACTTGATGCTATCAGCAGTGATGTTTTTAAAAAGATAGACAGACCACACCAAAGCTTCCATGTAGAAAATATCGTAAAGAGTGTGATAGCATTTTCTAAAAAATTTAGAGGGAAACTCTTTATCGAGATTTTATTTGTTAAGGGCTTAAATGATAGCACTGAAGAGATAGCAAAGCTTAACGATGTACTCTTGCAACTGCAAAACATACAAAGAGTTGATATCGGGACGATAGATAGACCACCTGCTTACCCTGTAGAGGGAATAAACTACAAAGAGCTCTATGATATATCTTTACACTTTGATGCCTCTTTACCTATTCATATTGCATCGAGAAAAGATGCCAAAGGGAGCAGTGCACACTATAGCGATGAAGAGATACTTAACACCCTTGATAAAAGACCGCTGACTTTAGATGATATAGAGTTACTCTTTGACGCAGACTCTAAAGAGCGTTTACATGTAATGCTAGACTCCAAACAACTCGTGAGAAAAATTGTCGGGAATTTGGAGTTTATCATCCCGCAGGAGAACTTGAAAAGAAAACGAAAAAGAGAGGTCTCTCCATTATAATTTGATTAAAATTTAAATATTTGAACTAGCATACTTGAGATATTTTGAGAAGTTTGTTTATCAACAGACCCAAGTTTTTTTACTAGTCTTGTTTTATCTACAGTTCTGATTTGATCTAATAATACTAAGCCATTTTTATTTTTAAATTTTATTTTTGGTCTGAAAACAAAATCAAAACCTTTAGATGTCATAGGTGCAACGATTACTGTTTTTAAAACATTCATTTCATTTGGCGAAATCACTATACATGGTCTTGTTTTTTGAACTTCAGAACCAACTGTAGGGTTTAATTTTACTAAGTAAACTTCAAACCTTTTGATATCTACTACCATTGCCACACTTGCAAATCATTATCATTTAAAAAATCTTCCAAAACTCCATCGTCTGAGGCATTTTTGTTTTTTGAAAGCACTTTCTCGATATTTTCTTTCCATGTATCTCTACTTATATTATTCGTAGGCTTAATTAATAAGCCATTTTCTAAAACTTCAAGCTCTAAATTAACATTTTCAAGATGTGCTTGTTGTATTAAAGGCTTAGGAATTCTAATTCCTTGTGAGTTTCCAATTTTAGTGAGTGTTGTCATAATAAACTCCTTTATGTAATTATAAAGTAATTACTAATAAAAGTCAATTTAGCTGAATGATAACTATTTATACAACGAAAATAATAGCTGTTTAACAAGGTCTTTACAAATTAAACGACATCAAAAATATTCATTAAATAGTGAAAATATCAATATACATTTAAAAATACAATTGCCATTATTTGAACATTTTGCCGTTTAATTGGCAGAAAAAAGTGTTAAATTTATATTTTATATGTTTAATTTTTGAAAAACATAAGTTCATTTAATATTCGTTATCCAAATATTTCATAATTATTTACAATTAGGTTATAAAATTTTTATTCTATATCATTAAAAAGGATAATAAAATGTTACGTAAATTATTGGTTTCTTCCACTATAGTTGGTCTAGCTTTGAGTTCTATTGTAAGTGCATCTAATGCATTCGTTCCAAATCTTAATGCAGAACTTGCACATAATAAAATGATGGTAAAAGAGTATAAGCAGAGACTTAGTGCTTTAGAAAAGAGAAATAAATTTTTAGCTGAAATAAAAAAGAAATACCCTAAGCTCTATGAAGAAAAAGCACTTTTTGAAGAGAGAAAAGATGCCTATATTTACCGTGTTAAACTCAACGGGGCAGAGGCAAAAAATGTCAATTTTAAAATAGAACATCACATGGCAAGTATTGAGATGAATATGAAAGTGACACGAAATGACAAAAATGGATATTATGAGAGTTCAAGTTCATTTTATCAAGAGTACTCTATCCCAAAAAATGTAGAGGAGTCTAAAATAGACCACTATGTCGATGGTGACTATTTTGTGATAAAAATGCCTAAAAAATAAAACTCATTTACTATTTTGTAGCACTCCAATAAAAAACAACTAGAGATTATGTGAGAAATGATCGAAGTGGTGGAGCATAGCGGGATCGAACCGCTGACCTCTTCGCTGCCAGCGAAGCGCTCTCCCAGCTGAGCTAATGCCCCATATAAATTTATGGTTTATTCTTGTTTTTAGAATTGTTATATATAAATGTTTAAAAGAAGATAAAGTTGGTGACCCCGAGGAGAATTGAACTCCTGTAACATGGATGAAAACCATGGATCCTGACCGCTAGACGACGGGGCCAACTATTATAAAAAGTGGTGTCCTGTGATGGATTCGAACCATCGGCCACATCATTAAAAGTGACGTGCTCTACCAGCTGAGCTAACAAGACATGTAAAAGAAAAACAAACATCTCTGTTTGTGGATGGGAATTATAGACAAAATTATATAATATGTCAAGAAAAAAAGATAAAATTTTAAAAATTTTTATAAAAAATCTCTTGTGGTGTTTAATGTGCGATTAATTTTTTTTTAAATAAAATGGCTTATCAATTACATAAGGGTAAAAATGAACAGGTTGATTCTCTTTATGCTGAGTGCTTTTTTTATACTACTATTGAGTGGATGTGCGCAAAAAGTTGTAGTGCGTGCACTTGAGCCGGCTCAAGTTGAGCGAGCTGCAAATACAAAAAAGATTTCTGTTTCCGAGTTTAAAAATGATTCTGTAGGATTAAGCGGAAAAATAGAAGCAAACTTAGCCCATACTGTTATAGATGGAAAAAACTATTTTACATTGGTAAGCAGAGATGATTTTAAAAAAATTATCAATGAGCAAAAACTTCAAAATAGTGGACTTGTAGAAACATCTACAGCCGTTGAAGTGGGACACTTAATAGGTGCTGACGCTATTATCTCTGGCACTGTTATTCGACCGACTTATCAAGATACTCGTTATCGTGAGTCCAGACTCAGATGTGCCAATAAAAAGTGTGATAAATTTGAAGAGTATAGTGTTTGGTGCGTGAAAAGAGTTGTCGGTCTCTCTGCTACGCTGAAAATGGTAGATGTAACACAAGGAGATATTATTTATGCAGACACGCTTTCACAAAACAGATCCTATCGACACTGTCGTGATGATTCAAGAGCTTTGCCGTCGGTAACTATGGCCGCACAAAGTTTAGCAGATACTATTGCTGGGGAGTTTACATCCAAACTCTCACCTCATTACAGGTACTTTGATGTAGAACTTTTGGATAATCCGGACTTGGACTACAGCAGTGAACAGAAGAGACTGCTTGAGGTCTCTTTATCGTATATTAAACAATCACGATATGACAAAGCGGAACAGTTTTTGGGTGAACTTATAGACTCTACGGGTTCAAAAAGTTATGTTGCATTTTATAATCTGGGTGTTGTAAAAGAGGCAGAGGGAAAATATAAAGAGGCACAAGAGTACTATAATAGAGCAGACTCTTTAATGATAGAACCGGTTGAAGAGATTAATAGGGCTGTTCTTAGAATAAGGTCGTTAATAATTAAACAAAAGAAGATGCTAGAGCAGCTTAAAAAAGGATAGATAGATGCGCTACATGTACATACTATTGTTACTATTTCTCTTTGCAGGTTGTGGAGCAGAGAAGCAGATGGTTGTTATTCCAAAAAAGATGACTCCCGAGTGGTATATGCATCCACCCCTCTCAACGACTACAGCACTTTATGCAGTAGGTGATGGGCAAAACAAAGAGGAGGCAATAAGTAATGCCCTCAGCCTAATGGTTGCAACGCTGAGTGTTTCCATCGCATCACAATTTAGCGCAAAAACAGTTGTAAAAGAGGGTGCCCTTACAACGAAAGATGCAACCTATACAAATAGAGTGCAGAGTGATGTGCAAAAGATTCGTATTAGCAACTATAAACTTTTAGAGAGTGAAAAACTGGGTTTTAAAAACTATATAGTTTTGATAAAGTTAAACAAGCAAAAACTCTTTTTGAGTATGAAAAAAGAGATAGATATGAATTTTGAACTCTACGAGCAAAAAGCTGAGGAGTTAAGCAAAACAGATGCTCTTAAACTGCTTGCCTTTTATAAGAGTGAAAGTGATAAGTTGCACTATCTGCAAAACATGCTTTTAGTTATGGGGGTACTCAACCAAAAATTCAGCAGTGAGAGTTATCTAAAGAAGATAAAAGATGTGACGCATCATTATGAAAATTTGCTCTTAAAAATCTCTTTTAGCATAAGAAGTAACACAGCTGCATCCAATCTTAAACCGGTTATCGCAAAAGGTTTAAGTGCCAAAAAATATCGTATCAAAGATGAGCGTTCAATATACCATTTTACGGTGTATATTCAATCGAATATAGAACAAGCATCTGCTTATGGTTTTACTCTAGCACGCACTGCCATCTTCATCAGTACAAAAGATTACAAGGGGAGTATCATCGCTTCAAATAAACTCAATATCACGGGACAATCAGGAGAAGGTTTTGCAATTGCAAAAGAGAATGTGGCTTTTAGACTGAATAATTTAGTTGAAAAAGAGGGGATTAAAAAAGTTTTAGGAATGTAATTTTTTTACTGATTATTAACTTCAAAGTTGTACCATTTCGTAACTTGAAGTTAAGGACATTGTAGATGATTTCTAAAATCGATGAAATAAAAAAAGAGGTGGCAAAGGTTGTTGTGGGGCAGGAGAAGATGATAGATGGTCTTCTTATCGCTTTTTTGTGTGATGGGCATATTCTTATAGAGGGTATCCCCGGACTTGCAAAAACGACAACCGTAAATGCACTCTCAAAGGCACTTGGACTGGGTTTTAAAAGAGCACAGTTTACTCCAGACCTGCTTCCATCGGATATACTCGGTGCGGAGATTTACGATCCTCAAAATAATAGCTTTAAAATCAAAAAAGGTCCAATTTTTACAAATCTGCTTTTAGCAGATGAGATAAACCGTGCTCCTGCAAAAGTACAATCAGCACTGCTTGAAGTGATGCAGGAAAAGCAGGTAACTATTGGTGATACCTCTTTTAAACTTGAACCACCATTTTTTGTTATGGCAACACAAAATCCAGTAGAACAAGAGGGAGTCTATCAACTTCCTGAAGCACAACTTGATAGATTTATGCTCAAACTTGTCATTAACTATAATACAAAAGCAGAAGAGCTTGCAATAGCGAGAAGAATATCTACCGGAACAAATGAGGAAATCCTTCCTGTATTAAATGCAGAGGAGTTGGTAGCACTTAAAAAAGTGATCAAAGATGTACATGTAGATGCTGAGGTTGAAGAATATATGATAGAACTTGTCAATGCAACGAGAAATCCTAGTGAGTATGGATTGGATGATATTAAAAACTATATACAGTTTGGGGCTTCTCCTCGTGTAAGTATTGATATCTTTAAAGCAGTAAAAGCGATGGCATTTTTAAGAGGTAAAGAGTTCGTAACACCTGTTGATGTGGCATATATTGCAAAAGAGATTATGAGGCATCGTATCGTGTTAACTTATGAAGCTGAGGCTGAGGGTGTAACTACCGATGAAATTATCCAAAAAGTCTTAGAAACAGTCCAAATTCCGTAGGTTTATCGATGAGTAAACTACAAAAAATCCTTGTTCGTGCGAGACGTCAAGTCTTTAGCGAAATGGTCGGGAACAATCCTTCTACATTTCAAGGTGAGGGCTATGACTTTATAGAACTTCGCGAGTATATGCCCGGAGACGACATCAGGCATATTGACTGGAATATTACGGCAAAGATGCAAAAACCCTATATTAAGATTTTTCGTGAAGAGAGAGAGCTTAATGTTGTAGTTGCTTCTATTTTAAACGGAAGTGTTCACTTTGGTTCTAAAAAATTTAAACAAGAGACTGTTGCCGAAATTGCCGCATATCTTGGATTTTCAGTTATAAAAAATGGCGACTTATTGAGTTCATATATCTTTACAGATGCAATGAATCTCTATAATAAACCAAGTAAAAAGATACATCAAGTGCAAAAATACGTGAGTAAGATATTGGAATTTGACGCACTCAATCATGGTGTGGATTTTAAGTTTATTGCAGACACGCTTTTTAAAAGGCTTAGAAGAAAGTCACTTATTATTGTTGTGGGTGATTTTTTTGAGATTCCAGACTTGAAACTTTTAGCAAAAAAGCATGAGGTAGTTGCTATCATTGTAAGAGATAGGCTTGAAGAAAAGCCGCCAAAAATGGGATTTTCTTCATTGATTGATCCAGAAAGCGGAGCCGTTTTAGAGAGTGACTTTAACCATTCAAGTGTTGATAGATATGCAAAGAAGGTGCATGTACATGATAGAAAATTGTATGAAACCTTTAGAAAACATCAAATTCGTTTTACCAAAATCTATACAGATAGTGTAAGTGGAGTTGAGTTAAGAAGATTGTTCGAGGGAAGATGATGCAGGCAAAAGAGATTCCATTACATGATATAAAACCACTACTAGAGATACAAGACTACTCTCTTTACTATCTTGTAGCGACGGTTATTCTCACAACTGTTATAGTTGTTGGAATTATGTATCTTCTTGTGAAGTGGTATAAGAATAGAAATCGTTATAATCATAGAAAAGAGTATTTTAAACTTTTAAGTGAAGTTGATCTCAATAATGCAAAAAAATCAGCGTATGAGATAACACTTTACGGGGCACTCTTTGCAGATGATAGTCCAAGACATCAAGAGATGTTTCATACGCTCACAGAGAAGTTGGAGGGCTATAAATACAAAAAGAGTGTTGATGATTTTAATGATGAGGTAAAAGGCTTTATAGAATTGTATAAAGGAATGATAGATGTTTGATGGACTCTATTTTGAACTTCCAAAATTAGCGTTTATAATCTTCTTTTTTATAGCATGTGAATCACTTTGTAAGATGAAGTTGCCTTCTATATACTTTCCACATGTAAATACATTTGCAAAAACGCCACTCTCCTCATCAAAGCTTCTTTTCTTTTTGAAATGGCTAGCAATTGTGATGTTGATTCTTACTTTAATGTCTCCAGTAAAAGATGAACCATACCAACTTCAACCAAAAAACGGGTATGAAATCGCTTTAATATTAGATGCATCGGAATCTATGCAAGAGCGTGGATTTGATGCGAATAATCCCCGTCTCAATCGTTTTGATGCCGTAAAAAATATCGTCAGTGATTTTATAGAAAAAAGAACAAATGATAACATGGGACTTGTGGTTTTTGGTGCTTACTCGTTTATCGCTTCTCCACTCACTTATGATAAAAACATTCTAAGAAAAATTGTTGCACAGCTTCAAATAGGTATGGCTGGAAGATATACTGCTTTGTATGAGGCACTAGCACAAGGATTAAATCTTTTAAAAACAAGTAAATCAAAAACAAAAATAGCTATTTTACTCACTGATGGTTTTTCCACAGCAGGAGTTGATAAAATACCACTAAAAGTTGCCGAGGATATGGCAATCAAAGAGGGAATCAAAGTATATCCTATTGGTATTGGAGGGGATTATAATTCCGCTGTTTTACTGAATATTGCAAAAAAAACGGGTGGTGTTGCTTTTGGAGCAAGCAGTGCAAATGAGTTACAAGCAGTTTATAATAAAATAGATGAATTAGAAAAATCAAAAATCAAAAATGAGACTTTTACCTATCTAAAATACTACTACATGTATCCGCTCTTTCTTGCGCTTATTGCATTGATGTTGTATGTATATCTTAGAAACAGAAGGGGATTTTAATGACATTTTTACATCCGGAGTTTTTTTATTATATGTTAGTGCCACTTTTTATACTCTTTGGTTTACTTTTAACACAAAAAGAGTCTCTAGCTACCTTTTTTAGTGAGGAGGTTATGGATAAATTACGAGTAAATTCAAATACATTAACACTCAAAGCTAGGAATGGACTTTTTTTCCTTATAGGATTGATGATGATAATTGCACTTGCACAACCTGTTATAAAAAATGGTATTATCAAGGTAAAAGCAAAAAGTGCAGATATAATGATAGCTATGGATATATCAGACTCTATGTTGGCAGAAGATGTCTATCCAAATCGTTTGAAGTTGGCAAAACATAAAGCACTCGAACTTCTAAGCTCGGCAAATCAAGATAGAGTGGGGATTATCGCTTTTGCTAAAAGTTCATTTCTTGTTTCTCCTTTGAGTTTTGATCATAGTGCAGTAAAATTTTTACTCTCCAATCTTAATACAGATTCTATCACACAAAAGGGGACAGATATTGCAAGTATGCTTCAAGTAGTAGAGCAGTCGATGAACAAAGATGCAAAAAAATATATACTACTTTTAAGTGATGGTGGCGATAGTGATGACTTTTCCGATGCAATTGCACTTGCTAAAAAATATAATATTACACTTTTTATTTTAGGGATTGGGACAAAAAAAGGTGCCCCTGTAAAACAGAAAGATGGAACTTTTATCAAACAAAATAACAAAATAATTATCTCTAAACTCAATGAGAAGATTGCAGATTTGGCGGTAAAAAGTGGTGGCGTCTATATCCAAAGTACAAATTCCAATAAAGATATACAAAGAATGCTCCAAGAGATTCAAAATCATAGTGATAAAAAAGAGCTTAAAAGCGAAGATGTTCCAAAATATATTCCGCTTTTTTACTATCCTGTTGGCTTGGCACTCTTTTTACTGCTTATTGCAACAAGTTCTATGAGCAGGCGTGAAAAGGTACATCTTCCTTCTGCATTTATACTCTTTGTTCTTCTTTTTAACGCTTCACATGTAGAAGCAGGGATGCTTGACTTTATGCAACTTGATGCAGCAAAAAAAGCGTATGAGGCGAAAGAGTATAAAAAGTCTCAAGCTATCTATGATCAGTTTGCAAAGAGTACAAACAGTAGTGAGAGTTACTATGATAGTGCCAATGCTCTGTATAAACTAAAGCAATATGACAAAGCGATAGAAAATTATAAAAAAGCAAAGTTTAGTGATAAAAATAAAGAGGCAAATTCACTCTCAAATCTTGGAAATGCGTATGCAAAAAAAGGAGATGAAAA
>Ga0114934_10002419_pt1 | contig 11922 bp, 16 predicted proteins | sample 4SBtaG_2_FD_99695 | JGI IMG/M metagenome (GOLD analysis project Ga0114934, IMG submission 99695) | Deep subsurface microbial communities from Kolumbo volcano to uncover new lineages of life (NeLLi) - 4SBTROV10_white metaG | ecosystem: Environmental > Aquatic > Marine > Volcanic ...
CTCTTGGACATTGATCATTCTCTCTCGGTGATGGCCGGCTCTTTCTAAAACAGAGGCAGCTGGCATTCCCAGGCGCGCCTGTTCGGTTGCCATCTGGTGGACACCTTCGGGCTCCATGAAATAGGTTTCGATATGTCTCTTCGTAGCCTCCTGAACTTGTTGTGCATTAGCGTTGGGGTTACTTTTCACAAACTGTTTCTGGAATCTCTTAGACTCATGCCGAACAAGTTCGGCTTCAATTCCGCCCGCTTCTCTCAGGGCGTCTTGGGCCTCATAACTACCGGTTTCGGAAATCTTGCGAACATGGAGACCAAGGATCTCCCTTGCGTCTTCTAAGGTTGCCCCGTCTGGCAACTGATCAGCTGCCTGTTCGAGAAGGCTGCTGTAATCTCCTTGGCCGCCTCTAACGACATGTCCCGCAGCCTGATACTCATCCCCCAAGGCCAACTCGAACGCCCGCCTTTGCTGAGGACTGGCGTGGAACTGGCTAAGGGCATCAACAACCTCGTCTGCGTGCTTGGCTCGACGACCCAGTCGGCCTATAAGCGGCAACCCGGCTGCTAGGGTGGCGGCCTTTGCTGCCCCACCAAGCACAGCGCCGGTAGGATCTAGCATCATTTCCGCTAGAAATTCTTCCCTGGAATCCGGCTCAGATCCAGTCACCTCGGACCCGCGAGCAGTCTCCCCAAACTGCTTACCGGCAAGCATCCCTCTGAACATGCCCGGAATATAATCCAGCCACATCAAGGGGTTGCTGTAGTCGTATTGCTCCACAGCCTGCTGCCTGGGAGCGCGCCGACTAGGATAAAGAGAACTTCTGGTGTTGTAAGGCACCTAGTTTATCCCATTAAAAAAGGGCCGCCGCCCGATCATTCGGAACGGCGGCCCCTGTAGTTGTCAGCGAGACCTACTTAAGCAGGCCCACCATTAACATCGATGAAGACAGTGCCTTCGGTTGCTGTTGCGACTGTAGCAATAGCGGTCCCGATTTGCCGACAAGCCTGCGTCCCACTCGGGGAAGCAACCTTAATAATACGACCGGCTGTCGTGCCGGAAGCAAACAGCATTTCATCGGCAGCGATACCGCCATCATTCACAACATCAGCTTTACCGCGAACGATCAGCCAGTACAGATCGTTCACAGCAGCACCAGCCGCCGGAAGGTGGTCATCGACCACACCGGCAACTCGCTCAGCCAAAGTGCCACACGGAGCATCGGTTCGCTTGCCAAAGTGGGCAGCTTCCCATGTGACAACCTGTCCCGGAGTCACGGCAGCGCTATGCGTGTTTCGCACCAAGATGCAAACCACGTTTCCACCACTCCGGCGCTTGATCCTGTCATCCGGATCTGAATCCGGAAAGACATGGACCAAACCTTCCAGGTGAACACCACCGTCTGCATCGGCCGTGCCGCCTTCAAAAAATGTTCCGCCTCGCTCGACGGGAGCAACAGAATTCTCAGCCATCTTTTTTTCTCCTGCTAACGTCGCTTAGGTAGCGAAGTTGCTGATCTTGGCAAAGTACTTCGGGTTGTAACGGCCATTGCCGAAGAACCCAACCATGAACAACCAGCTGTCGGTCTTGATATCGTACTCAGGACCACGGCTCGCGAAGAGCACGTTATCGAGAGACGCAAGTTCCATCTGGTCTACGTTAAGGCCGTATGCCGTGTTAGACGCGACATCGAAGTCGGTCTGGAGCATGACGCCCTCTTGGTTCAACACGTCGTCGAAGCCCAGATCCTGCGCGCCCTTGTGGGGAACGACGATCCGCTGCTTGCCGGACATCTTGTTGAGGTAAGCGTAGAACAGGTTGCCAGCCATCAAGTACAGATCGGGCTTTCCTTCTGCTCCAGCGCCAATCGAGTTCCAGATCGTTGTCTGGCGAAGGACGCGCTCGCAGTTTTCTTCCCAAGTCTGCGAACTGGTTCCCCAGCTGCTGCTGGACCAGTTAACCAACTTCGGGGAAAGGTAATCGTACTCAGGGTCGCCGTTGCCATCGGGCCAGTCCGTCGCAATCGAAGCGTTCGGAATGTTTGTCGCGCCCGAAAGGTTCGTTGACCAAGTGCCGCCCTGATCGCCAACCTCGGTGGACTTGCCACCGTAGGTGTCGCTCGGCTTGGCAATTCGGTCAGCAGCAACCGTAGTCCCGGTTCCGGTAAACGAGTTAAGGCCGTGAAGCCGGTTCTCGTTGCCGGAGGCATAACCATCGATAAAGAGCTCAGCACAGAACTTGTTGTTCAAGCTCCGCATGAGCTTCGGCATGATCTTGTCATACCGTCTAACGATGGCGAGCGCCCCATCATTCATGAGACGCTCTTTTTCGGTCATCAGGTCGGTGGCCTTATAGCCACGCCAGTCGATGTTCAACTGACGATAAAGGTCATGCCGACTGAAGTTAAGAGTTCCGCCGTCGCCATAGGCTTCAACCGGCTGCTCTTTGAATTCCACATCCCAGTTGCATTCATATGAGTTCTCGTTGAACCGAATGCGCCCCTTCTGCTTCAGAAGAGAAAGGATGAGGCGTTTACGAATCGTGTTGTCCGCAGCACCAGAGAGGTACTTTGGCGCTGTGGTGTGAATAACACCAATCCACTCATTAGCCACGGCTTATCTCCTAGCCAGTCTGTTGTACCAGTCCCATGTTAACCATCTCCGGCATGGCCATATCGAAAAAACTCAAACCAGGGTTCTGAGCCATTCCGCCCTCTGCTGCCGTTTGCACCGAAGCATCTCGATTTGGTGACCAATTGTCTTGGCCAGGATTTGCAGCCTGTTGCAGAAACGTTTGTTCTGTTGGGATCTGCTGCTGCTGCTGTTGCTGCGCATAGTATTGCTGATTTGCTTGGCTAGCGTAAAGATCTCTTTCGAGCATATTAAGTGCATATGCTTGAATCTTATTAGGATCATAAATCCCAAGCTCTCTAGCTGACTCGGCATGATACTTAAGAGATTCGCCTTGAGGCGTTAGCAGCTCCTGCCCTGTGGCTGGATCAACCTGCGGTTGCCCGGTTTGATCCAGCACATAGAAACGATCCCTGTTGTTCGAAAGAAAGCCGTCAACCTGGTTGTCGGTATTATTCTGGTCAACAGCTGCCGTGACCTGATCGTCGACCAAGTCTCGAACCCAACCCTCAAGACCGTCCTTCATGAAATCATAAGGATTGTTCCAGAACTCTCGCCCCTGATCTTTGAGCCATGTCCGGTACTCATTCGCCCGATGAGCAACTTCAGGATTAACGTGTTCGTTAATCGGGACGTAATTGCCAGACTCGGGATCCATGGTGACGAGATTTTCCCACTTCGGATCGTAGTGGGGAGGATCCCAGTTTCCATCAGTGCCAGCATCTGCCGGTTCGGTATAATCCGGCATCGGCGCATAACTGGGTTGCTGGGCTTGGGCGGCCTGCTCTCTTAACGACGGAATTTCTGACAGCTGGGAGAGGCCAGACTCCAGAGTCTGGATGAACTGCTTGTCATCTGAAAATGCCGAAGTATCATAACCACGTTCCCGGAACGCGCCCATCACAGGATTTGGCGGCTCGGCAGCGTCCACGGGAGGCGGGTTGTAAGCCAGCTGCTCAGGGGCATCCTCGAAGCTTTGGCCGTTATCGTTTTGCGGCATTCCAGTTGACATGTTCGGTCCCTTACTTGAAATGTGTTAACAGTGAACTTGTACAATAAGAAAGACGGTTCTTCAACACAGGGTTAACCGATGTACGGAAAAAAGGGGCGCCCGCACTACACACCAACCCCCGAACAAATAAAAGAAGAATGTGAAAAGATACGCTCGGAATGGACACTGGAAAAATGGCGGAACCAACAAGGCGCACTGCCTTGGAAGGTTCCAAACTCTGAGCACCCAGACTTCAAACTAAACCAAACAGGCTAAAGACAATGGGTCGCTTTGAAAACATCCTCTCGGAGATGAAGGAACTTCACGACAAAAAACAGAAAGACTATGGATCGAAAGCAGATCCATTTGCAAACGTGAGAGCATCCGAACATTTTGGAATTCCTGCATGGCTTGGAGCCGTGATCAGGGCAAATGACAAGATGTCTCGGATAAAGAGTTTTGCCGAGCGGGGAGTATTGGCAAACGAACCGATTGAAGACTCCCTGATCGATCTGGCGAATTACGCCGTTATTGCCCTCGTCCTATACAGGGAAGCTGACGATGGGAAAGAAAAACTACAGGCCATGGACGGCAGCGGAGATTGAAGAACTCAAATCTCTCAAGGCCGAAGGATTTACAAGGCGCCAAATTGCAGAGTCTCTGGGGCGCTCGTACAACTCTGTCACTAACCGAATTCAGAGTCTCGGCGGCACACAGAAGACTCCTGATAAAACCGACGCTGCTGAGGCCCAAAAGTTCTCCCACATCACCAAGGGAGACCAGTCTAATATCAACTCGATATCCGACCGGATACGAACGCCTGCCGAGGCGCTTGAATCAGCAAATATTGATTTAGATATTTGGGAGGTAGAAAGGACTACCGTCAATTCCTGGGAGGCCATGGGCAAGACTGAGAATGGCCTTGAGACAATCACTCTCTGGCAGATCAAGGTTCAGCTAAAACGCAAAGCTCCTCACTTCGTGCTCGATAGCTTGGACAAGCTGTTTGATCGAGCAAAAGAACACTCGCCACAAATTCCCAGCCCAAAGAAGAAGAGCAAGGCTGACCCGCACCTTCTTGAGCTCTCTCTATTCGATGCCCACTTCGGGAAGCTCTGCTGGTATCCCGGAACTGAGTACGACACCAAGAAGGCTGAGAAGCTCTACCTCGACGCCGTCGATACTCTTATCGAGAAGACATCCGGTTGGAACATCGAGAAGATTCTGTTCCCTGTCGGGCAGGATTTCTTCCATGTAGACAACTGGAAAAACACTACCACTCGCGGCACTGTCATGGAGGTCGACTCTCCGTTCCAGCTTGTCTTCGAGACTGGGTGCATGGCTCTGGTCCATGCTATCGACAGATGCCTTACGGTTGCGCCGGTTGAGATTCTTTGGATTCCTGGAAACCATGATATTTCAACCTCGTGGTACTTGGTTAGGTTCCTAGCCGCATGGTACAGAAAGTCAAAGAATGTAAAAGTTGACACGTCTGTAATGCCGCGCAAATATTTCCACTACGGAACAAACCTGATTGGATTTACTCATGGAAACATGGAAGCACACCGTGACCTTCCCGCGATCATGGCTGGAGAGAAACCACTGGAGTGGTCCAAGACATCTTGGCGTGAATTCCACCTCGGACACTATCACCGCGCCAAGCAAATCATGTTTACCGGAGTGGACGAGTTCGGTGGCGTGCGCGTCCGCGTGCTGCCCTCTCTATCTGGTACAGATTCGTGGCACTTCCAGAAAGGCTACGTGAATAACAAGCGGGCGGCCGAGGGGTACCTGTGGTCTAAAAACGACGGCTACTCTGGGCACTTCTCAGCCAACGCACGCTGACTATCGCCATGAAACATCAAATCAATGTAAAGTGATGACATGAGTAATAAAGAACACCACTTTGAACTCGTGCCAGTCGAAAAAGAAGACTGGGAAGGCCTCACCCCCAGCGAAGCATACGCCTGTGGGCTAGAGATTGGCTGTTTCGTTCAGGCTGTTGCTCTTTCAAAAAGTGTTGATGAAACGCTTCGCATCCAGATACCTTCGGAGCGATCAGGAAGAGTTAAAACTATCCTAGAGCGGCTGGGGGAGACAGGGAAATTTTTCTGGGTCAACGACGACGTGATGCTCGTCATCGTTGAAAGGTAATCCAGTTTTTTGCGGGTTTTCTGGACAACAAAAAAACCTGGCATTTCACAAGGAGGTGAAAATGCAAGTTGTTCATGTTGCACACCACATTGATCCCAATGTGCTTCAGTTTCTCTATTACGGCCTACACTTGGTCTCCGGAGTTGTCGGAACGGTAGTTGTACTGGGCCTTGTTTTAAAATGTTGCTCAAGGAAGTAGCAACATGGCAAATCTCCCGTGGTTCGATCAGCCTGAAGCTCACGCCAAGATTGATCGGATGTCTATTACCGACAAGCAAAAGGGCCTTCTTCGACAATGGGTCGAGGAGGGCTTTTTTGTCTGTCGTAATATGATTAGTGGGCCGAAAATCAAGGCCCTCGCAAAAACATCGCAAGATATCTGGGAATCCCCCCAAGCCCACGACGGACTGCTCTTTTCGTCTCTAAAAATAGACGGAAAAGACCACCTCAAAACACCCCACGCAGACGTGCTGGCGCTACCCCCCGAAACGAAAAAAATTACTCGAAAAATATCGCACTGTCGCATAGGGGAATTGCACAGATATGAGACATCAGCGAATGCCGTTTTCAACGATGTGAATATCAAGCGTTTGTGCTCGCTCATCCTGCAAGTCCCGGCGTTTCCAAAGTACAGTCTGACCTTTGAGCGTGGCACGCAGCAAAAACTGCACCAAGATATGGCAGTATTTCATGTTCTGCCATTAAATCACCTAATTGGTGTCTGGATTGCCTTGGAGGACATACACCCAGACAGTGGGCCGTTGCGTTACTTCCCCGGATCCCACAAAGAGGGGCTGTATCCGGGATTCCCTGACTACCCACAGCAGAACAGGCGCACGAGCAGCCCAGAGCTATCGGCTCAGTACGACAATGACGTACTCGACGTGTCGAGGAAGTACGAGCCCGCGAACTTTATCGCGAAAGCCGGAGACGCGCTGTTCTGGCATGGCCAGCTCATCCACGGGGGCTCCTTTATCGAGAACCCTGAGCTGACAAGAAGGTCATTCGTTGTGCACTTCATGTCGCACAACGCGAACAGGTCTGGCGAGGTCACCCGTCCCAGAAACTGGTGATCTAGTAAAACCCGCGATGAGCTGGCTTATAATAGCCAGCGCCCGTGGACTCATATTTCCCCCCGCCGACGTATCTGCGCTTTATGAGTTTTCTGTTCGCTCGTCTAGTCTTTCGGTCTCGTTCTCGCTGGCGCTGCCTCATCGGGGCCTGGCGCTCATACGCGTCGGTCCACTGTTTTTGCTGGCTGGGAGTTAATTGCTCCCACCTCTCTCTCCCGATCCGGCCCACTATGGCTTCCCATGCCCCGGATCCATGCTCGTTGTCAAAGGCCTCCGCGCCGCCCCAGCCGATTCGATTTGCGTGTTCCTGCCACTCTTCCCGCCGCTGGGGACTCATCCCCTCAGCTGCTCTTTCAGCACGTCTTTGTTCTGCTGTCTTATAGGTGCTGTCTGCTCTGTGGCCGCCCGGATCCCATTCTGGAGCCTGCCAAGGTTCATCCGGATTAACACTGTGTACACCACTGGCAGCGTGTGACGCCTGCGGGCCGCCCCAACCGGTATTAGCATAGTCCGCTTCCGGATCAAACCCCGTTGGGTGATCCTCCCAAGGGTTTTCTTCGGGAGGGATATAATCTCCATCCGGAAACATACCGGGCCAGTCAGCACCAGCATTTTGCGGTGTGTCGAATGGGCCCATCCCGCCCTGATCGGCAGCGTTGTAATACCCCTGCTCTCCGGGGCGCGGACCAGACCAACTGCTTCCTACATACCCCATCCCTTGGGCATTTTGAAATACCGGCTGATTGTTGTAGGTTCCGGTTTGGTTGTAACCTTGGGCTTGGTCTGGCGTTGGTGGCCCTTGCCATTCAGGAAATGGCTCAATAGGATCGATTGGCGGCGCCCCCTCTCCAGGCCCCCCTTGTCCCGGAAATCCAACATCCGGCTGGCCGGTTTGACCTGAACCCACCTCTGGCTTTGGCTTTACCCACCATTGGCCATTTGAGTCTTTGTATCCCTGTTCGGTTGGCCCGGGTGGTTTGTTGCTTTGCTTGTAACCCGGCAACTGAATAGATGACGGGGACTGTGACCCATACTGCTGCTGAGATTTCAATACTGGCTGCTGAGGCTGTGGGAAAGTCTCGGGTGGTGGAGACTGCTGGAAGCCAAGCTCGTGTCCCATCTTGGTGGCAAAGTGCCGGTACTGCTGTTGGTTTCTCGTGTCCATTTGTGGACGCCAGTACCACCGCCGCCACATTGGATTCCAATGCTTGGTATACCCTGATGGGGCAGCCTCATTCCAAGCCTCATTAATCTTGTTCCATTGCCATCTGGGATCTCCCCATTCTCCAGCAACCGCCTGTCTTGGACCACGACCGGAAAACTTTGCCCAGCCGTGATCGCCTTGATATTGCTCGTAGCCATGCTTCGTATGCCAGTCGGCATAGCCTTGGTTGAATTGGTCCCAAGGCATAAGACCGTGGCCCTGCGACGGTCTCCACGGGGTGAACCCGGGCGGACCTTGATTTGGGTTGCCAGTCCAGTTCAAGCTTTTGGTCATGGAGGGTTTCGCCCCGATCCCGTGACCCGCCTTCGGCTTCCTGTATCCGGGATGTGTAACGGGAAGGGTGGTCGGACCCTTCAAGAAGAAGTATTCGTTACTCGTAGATCCGCCAAAAGACGGCGGAAAGGCTGATGGCGGTTGATGTTTCGGGAATCCAACCTTGGCCGCTGGATTCTGGACTGGCTGAATCTTTGGGGGGCCAGCCAGAGGTTGCGATCGCCCAGCCATGCCGGGACCGCTGGCTGAGTTGGTCTTTTGCTTGAACATCGCCGGGCTAGTTCCGCCCCAGCGACTAGAGCCGAGACCGCCAGACAGCGTTGATTTGCGCCCGTGCATTTTTCCGTAGTTTATCATCAAGGCCAACCTTGAAGGATCTGCTGAAGTGTTGGGACGGCGTCCTTCCCAGCATTCTTAAAACGGTGTTCCATCAGCTTGGCGAGATACATTCGCCGGATGTCTCGCATATTCTCTCGCTGACGACCCCGCTCTCTTCTCATGACTGTTGAAGGGCGATATGGCAGACCGCCAGCATCCAGCCGCAGAAGGTGCGGGCTACCGTATTGCTGCTGCAATGTCCCTAAAGGATTTGACCATTGAGGCATTTACTTACTCCGTTTTTTCCACGCTTCATAAGCGCGCAATTCCGCCTTCCACTGTTTCCGTCCACCCTTGGGGTAGTCTTTGGAGTGCCTCCTGAAAAAGGCCGTTCCCGGAGCCTTCGTTCTCCCCTTCCAGATCGGCCCACCTCTACTTTTTGCAGACCCGAGAAACTCAGGGTTGTCTTTGTAGAATTTGTGCTTGGTCCAAGACGGCTGGCCGCGCCTGGCGCGCTTGGCCATGACCAGATCGCGAGTGGCCCGCTTTCGAAGATAATCTTCGTCGTAGGAGAAGCCCCGCTTTCGAGAGGGGGCCACGCTATCAACGCCCATCAAGCTGTGGCGCAATGTTTTCTTACCCGGCATCTAACTACCTCTCAATTCTCTCTTATGACTCACTGCCCCATCATCGGGCCGCCACCACCGCCCATAGCCTGAGCCAGACCGCCCGGAGGACCACCCATACCCGGGGGAGGACCACCCATTCCTGGAGGCGGACCCATCGGAGGACCGCCAGCCATCTGGGGCGGCACCGGCTGACCGCATGTTGGACATTTAGGAGGACCGGGGGGAGGCCCACCCGGACCACCGCCCATTCCGCCACCGGGAGGACCCGGAGGCATTCCACCCGGAGGACCACCACCCATCGGAGGAGGCCCGCCCATCGGAGGTCCACCCGGAGGCATTTGCATATTCATCTTGTAGCTTTCGTCTAGGGGCTAAATGCCCGGTTTTTTGCCTCTTGTTCTCGGCGCCTCGCAGCCGCACTGTCTGCCTGCGATTTACGGAGGGGACTCACTTTCCGAACCCGCTCCTTCTTTACCGGTCGAGGACGGGTCGGCAATCCAGTCCCCGTTAAAAGCTCTCTAAGAGTGCCGCCGGGCTTCCGGCGATGAGCGCTTTTCAGGCGTGCCGACTGGGACGCTGTTGGACGAACACGCTTCGGCTTCCTATCGAAGAGATGTTCTGCCTCCTCAAGCCACCCTCCACCTCTTTGTCTGTCCCTCAGTTGTCGTCGTAGCATCCTGGCTTTACGCTGTTCGTCCTTCCTCCTCATCATAAGCTCGTTCACTTCACTTCTCCCTCTTTTCCTTGACCTCGCGGATCATATCACAGTCCTTGCCATCACTCATAGGACGCTTCGCGGTATTGATGACATCTATTCGCATTTCATGCCTCCTGGCGATAAAAAAAGGTTGGACTACTCCAGTCCAGGGTTTTCACGGAACCGTTACGAGTGTAGTGAAAAAATTCCACGCGCTGTAGGTTTGTTATAGACGCAGCAGCTGGGGGCCCAGCCACCCGTCTTCCGTGAACCCAGCGACCTACTGCGGGCCTGTCCCACTCTGCCACGCACTGTGCTGCCACGCGAACTCTGCGATGAGGCCAACCGGCAGGGTCGAGCTGCCCCCCGCGTGCTGGTGCTTCCCACAAGAGCAGGGCGAAGGCGAAGGCGAGGCAGCGAAGGCGAAGGGTAACGCAGCGAAAAGGCGTGTCCAGCGGACGTGGTGGTCGATCCCTGTGCCCCCTCCCGCCTTTTGGTGTTGTGTAAAGCGGGTAGAGGGGCACAGGGATTCGCCACCACTCGCTGGTAATTGAAACCAAACCCGGAACTGGAGCTAAAGATGACTCAACAGCAAATGCAGACCGACGACAACTACGAGCCCTTCTGCCGGTCGCAGTACGAAGCCCCCGATGGATCGTACTACGAGTCCGAGGACAAGTACGACACGCCGTTGTGCATCGAGTGCGACGACGTGGGCTGTTACCGCTGCGACAAGACCGACTACCTCGAGCCCGACACTGGCAGCGACGACGACGGCGGGTGTGCCGAGTGGCACTACAACGACGGCGAACAACACGACGACCCGCCCCAGGCCCGTGAATGTCCCAAGTGCGACGGCTCCGGCCAGTACGGCACGGGCACACAGGCGGGCTTCTGTTACGCTTGCAAGGGCAAGGGTTGGCAGGACGACACCGACGTGCGACGCAACGCCGCCTACTTCCGCCACAACCCCAACAAGCGATAGCGACCGACCAGCCCCGTTCACCACCCGGTGGGCGGGGCTAGGTGCGGTGTAAACCTTTCCCCTTTCTGGAGTGAACCAATGGAAATCGTCACGTCAGCGTACGGCAAGCCCGCGAACCTCCGTATCCAAGCGATCGAGGACAACGAGCCCGCCGCGACCCTGTCCACCAACATCGAGGGTGTTATCTGCCGCCCCGACTGCTTCATCGCGAAGGAGTACTCTGAGAACGTGAGCTTGTGCGACCCGTTCATCGAGGACGGCACGTTCGAGGACACTGGCGAAGAGGTCTCGTCAGGCTACGTCACCTGTCGCATCCTCCGCTACACCGGTAGCAGCTATCTCCCCTGCGACGATGAACCGATCTTCACCGTCGAACGAGCCTACTGGTCGCCATTCGCGTAGGCCACGCCGACCTGCCCCGTTCACCGCAAGGTGGGCGGGGCTTGGTCCCGTGTACAACCCTTTCCCTTTCTGAGGACGTGACCATGTATTTCGAAGTAAGCCGCGACACGACGTTCGGCTCCGACGACCCCAATTTCAGGGGCAACCTACTCGTCGAGGCGTGCCGATACTGCGACTCGCTCGGCGGCTGGATTCCGACTCACGATCTAAGCATCCACCTCCCGGGCGTGATGCTCCGTCCCGACTGTTTCGTCGCTGACCCGCGTGTCGAACTCGAAGCAGACTTCATCCGGTTCGTCGAAGACGGCACCTTCGAGGACGCCAACACGGTCGTCCGCTTCCACGGCGAGCGGTACAACGTCTACCGCTGGAACGGCCTCATCGACGACCTGCCCGAGCAGCTCACTGTCGTCGATCTCGCCAACCACGCCGACGAGGTTCCCTTCTAGCTCACCGACCAGCCCTGTTCACCTCGTAGGTGGGCAGGGCTAGCGGTCGTGTACAACCGTTTCCCTTTTTTGTGAGGATGTGACCATGGCGAACCGTATCGA
>Ga0114934_10002421_pt1 | contig 11915 bp, 11 predicted proteins | sample 4SBtaG_2_FD_99695 | JGI IMG/M metagenome (GOLD analysis project Ga0114934, IMG submission 99695) | Deep subsurface microbial communities from Kolumbo volcano to uncover new lineages of life (NeLLi) - 4SBTROV10_white metaG | ecosystem: Environmental > Aquatic > Marine > Volcanic ...
AGCAGGTCAGATGGGCCCAATTGTAGGCGGTGCGCTAATGTTTGTAGTTGGGCTGTATTTTTTCTTTAAGAAACCTACATCGAAAAATACAGATAACGGCGAAGAGGTATCCTAACCTCTCAATCTATCCCCTGTTTTAATTCGTGTTGATCCATTTGGCATACGTTCGATAGAATGTTTCTAAGGTGTGGGTGAGTTGTTTGGCCAATAAGCCAGGTTCTAAGGTTGGCGAAAGACCAATCGCTGCGCACCCAGGTAAGAAAATGTCAATGTGGGTCTGCGATACCTCACCGTGACGTTATGTAGTTTAAATGCGGAACCGGCAGCGATATTCTTAAGATGGTTGTAGAGAGGTGATGATGAAAATTGCTATAGGAGCCGACTCATATGGCTTCCCTCTGAAAGAAACCGTGAAGGATTATTTAGTTAACAAGGATTTTGAAGTTACAGACTTCGGAGTTGACAGGTCAGACGACGATAGGCCGTATTATAAGACTGCGGATGATATTGCAAGGCATGTAAGTAATAAAGAGTTCAATCGTGCAATCCTAGTTTGCGGAACGGGAATGGGGATGGCTATTGTCGCGAACAAACACCCTGGGATTTTCGCTGCGGTGTGTGAAACACCATTTGCTTCTGAGAAATCTCGTTCAATAAACAATTCCAATATTTTAACGCTTGGGGCTTTTATAACGACGAGTACGGTCGCAAATAAGATAGTAGATGTGTGGTTAAATACGGATTTTACCGAAGGGTGGGATACCTCAATCCAGGAGTGGTTGCTGAAGTCGATGGAGGATATATCCTCACTTGAACGCGACCAGTTTCGAGAAACGTAAAAGCGTGTCAGGAAGAACTGAACGTCAGATAGTCAAATAACCAACAAATAGTCCTTATCTCCGTGTTGGTTGGGTTGGGGGGTTAAGCTTGTTTAATATCTATTACTCGCATATTAAAGTCTGGTGGACGCTCATTTGCCCTTTGGAATCAGCTAGACTCCAATCATAGTAATAGCCTGAACCACTAGGTTTTATGGTAAGGCTAAAGTTTTCTTTTACAGAATAACCCGTCCAGTCTAAACGCCAATCTAGCCCCTTTCGGTATAAGTCCGCGGAATAGCCGGAACCATCAGGAAAAATTATTTTTGCATTGGGAACGGATTCAGCTGCTTCAATGTTGTACTTCCTAATACTTAATACAAACTGACCGTTGTTAACTCCACCAAATTGTCTACACCTAAAGGCAATTGGCCATTCGGATTTTAATATCTTAAAATCACCGCCCGATACATATTTGCCGTATAAATAATCGCCATTTGAAGTACTCTTCACAGACGCAATAGGTATTAATAACACCATAAAGGCTAGAATAATTTTAAGTCGAATCGACAATATATTCATTTTGTTGGTACTTTTGAATGCAGAAAAGTTTTGCCCCCTTGCTGCTATTTATAGTCCATATTCTTCTATTTTATGGAGTAATTACGCCCTTTTTTCAGCCTCAATTGAGGCCGTAATTATTGAGCCGTTTACAACTCAGGTTTATATTGCTTTATTCAAGGTCTACTTCTTGACAGCTACGATCTAACTTATAGAAATCCGCGTTTAGGATGATATAAAATCAGGTAATCCACAACTCTGTATTGGCCCCGAACTGGAGAAAAATGGTTCTAAAGTATATTCCGTTCTTGGGATGTTTTTCGAAACTACGACCTAATTGTTAAGCTGTTTGATGAGATGAGATTGTTCGAATTAATACCCAAAGGACTATTTTATGCCAGTTTTGTAGTTGGTTGAGTCCTAAAACGGCTTTCCAGTGAGATTTAATTATTCGCGCACTAAGCACATGAACGACAAGGCATCTCAGTTACAGCGAAAGCATGAATTAATCCTTAATTCTGCGGGAGAGGGAATTTATGGGCTAGATATTGATGGGAGAGCTACTTTCGTCAACCCTGCTGCAGTGAAGATGACGGGATGGAGGACTGATGAGACTATCGGTCACCTTATACATGAGGTTCACCATCATACCAAAGTCGATGGTTCTCCGTATCCCAAAGAACAATGTCCGATTTACGCCGCCCTTAAAGACGGAGCAGTACATTGCGTCGAAGATGAGGTCTTTTGGCGGAAGGATGGTTCCTGTTTTCCGGTACGCTATACCAGTACGCCCATTCGGGAATACGGTCAGGTTGTTGGAGCTGTCGTTGTGTTTGAGGATATTACTGAGAAAAAGCGAACCGAAACAGCGTTCGCCCAGCTGCAGCGAAGAAATGAACTCATTTTGAGTGCCGCTGGCGAAGGGATTTATGGCTTGGATTGTGAAGGAATAACAACTTTTGTTAACCCGGCGGCAACCAAGATGCTAGGTTGGGCTTCTGAAGAACTAATCGGTCAGCCGATGCATAGCCTTTTGCACCACACGTGGCCGGATGGATCATCCTATCCTCGTGAAGAGTGCCCAATCTATGAGGCATTTAAAGACGGTGCTGTTCACCAGGTGGATGACGAAATATTCTGGCGGAAAGATGGCTCCAGTTTTTCAGTAGAATATACCAGTACGCCCATTCATGAGAGTGGGCTTCTTGTTGGCGCCGTTGTCGTATTTCGTGATATTACCGAAAGGAAGCGTACGGACAAAAATCTTCGACTAGCATTGACGGAAGTTAAACGACTCAAGGAGCAATTCGAAGCTGAAAATGTGTATCTTCAGGAGGAGATTAAGGTCAACCACAATTTTGAGGAAATTTTGGGCCGAAGCGCTCCACTCAGAAAGATACTGCATCAGGTTGAACAGGTCGCTTCGACCGATGCGACGGTGCTTATATTGGGGGAAACCGGTACTGGAAAGGAACTATTTGCCCGTTCCATTCATGATCTTAGTGATCGAAAGGAACGCCCACTAGTTAAGGTGAACTGTGCTGCTTTGCCCACGACCTTGATTGAAAGTGAACTTTTTGGTCACGAAAAGGGCAGCTTCACAGGCGCAATCGCACGTAAAATTGGTCGTTTCGAACTGGCTAATGGAGGAACGATATTTCTTGATGAGATTGGTGAATTGCCATTAGATCTCCAGCCAAAACTTTTGCGCGTGCTGCAGGAAGGGGACTTCGAAAGACTCGGTAGTACCCAGACAATCAATGTTGATGTTCGGATTATTGCAGCGACCAATCGTGATCTGAAGAAAATGGTCAAAGATAGTGACTTTCGCGATGACCTCTATTTTCGTCTTAGTGTGTTTCCATTAACCTTACCACCTCTCAGGGCTCGAAAAAAAGATATTCCAATGTTGGTACAGTGGTTTGTCAGCAGGTTTACAAAAAAACTCGGTAAGCAGATCCAGTCCGTACCTCAGAATGTAATGAATTTACTACAAAATTATGCTTGGCCTGGAAATATTCGAGAACTGGAAAACGTGATAGAACGTGCGGTGATCTTGACTAGGGGTAGCACCCTAAGTGTCCAGGAGCTTGATGACTCAACGCATAATATACTAACACCTCAACCAGATCAGGTGACGTTGGAAGAGATAGAACGAGCCTACATAGGTAAAATTCTGGAAACCACCAATTGGCTCATCTCTGGTGATAGGGGTGCGGCCGCTATACTTGGCCTTCATCCAAATACTCTCCGATCTCGAATGCAAAAACTTGGGATCAAACGTTCGTCGAGCCTGTTATAGCTTCTCTCCATTAGATGAAATATCGTCTGATCACGATATATCGTTACTCAAATTTAATTACTCGTTTTCCCGGGATTGCGTGATACCTAGATAAGTTATTGTTAGGTAGAGGGTTATCTTTTTCTTTTGAGCCTCCATGTTTTTGGCATCTGGTGTGCACTTAGGTTTACGGAAGCTGAAAAAATTAGAGGATAAGATTATGACCACAATAAAAGAATTGTTTCGAATTGGTCTGATTATGTTGGTGGTTAGTTTTTTTCTGATCCCATTGCATATCAAACAAACCAAATCTTTCATGCGTGCCATCGAAAAAGCATGAGGAGACAATCAATATGCCATTTATCGTCCATAACCAAAATACGGCGCCCGAGAAATCGAAAGAACAACTACAGATTGCTGAAAGGGCGTTTAGTTTTGCACCCAATTTAATTGGAGTTTTGGCGGAATCATCGGTTGCTGCCAAAGCTTATTTACAGTTAAGTGAAATTTTTGATACCACTTCACTTTCAGTCACTGAGCGACAAGTGGTTCTCCTTACGGTTAGCCGCTGTGCTGGGTGTCATTATTGCGTCGCCGCACACACGACAGTTGCTGTATTACAGAAAGTACCATTGGAGGTCATCAATGCAGTTCGCAATGACCAACCGATCGCAATTTATAAACTGGAAGCTTTGCGTACATTTACGATCTCGATGGTAGATAAACGTGGCTGGATATCTGATCAGGATCTTGCTGGCTTTTTCGAAGCCGGTTTTAAAAAACAGCAGGTATTAGAAGTTATTGTCGGTATTTCTATGAAAACATTGAGTAATTACGTAAATCACATCTGCGATACTCCTGTTGACAGCGCATTCACGGTGAATAGTTGGTCAAGGGATTCGCATGACTAAAATTTAAACCCCTATTTCAGGAGGACACCATGAATACTTATCAATTAACTAACCCGATTGAACAGTTGGAATTGGAAGAGCTGGAATCTTGGGATCCACTGGATTTTGACGACTTTCTACCGAAAATCCACTTATCAGAATCCGAAAATGCGTTTATTCAGGACAACAGTTTAGGATGGCACTGAGTTTTGACCATTTGAACTCATAGATTAAAAACAGGAGATACTATCATGATAGATTTTTATTTCTGGACAACTCCGAACGGTTACAAATTGCTTATGTTTTTGGAGGAATCCGGTATTCCATATCGGATAATCCCAGTCAACATCAGCAAGGGTGATCAATTCAAACCCAATTTCTTGACGATTTCACCCAACAATAAAATACCCGCCATTGTTGATTATGATCCGGTTGACGGTAATGGACCTCTTTCACTCTTTGAATCCGGTGCAATTCTCCTTTATTTGGCGGAAAAGACTAGCAGATTCATTCCCGATGAGCTTCAAGGTCGTTCTGATGTTTTGCAATGGTTATTTTGGCAGATGGGTGGATTGGGACCGATGTTGGGGCAAAATCTGCACTTCGCTCAATATTCGTCGGAAAAACTACCCTATCCCATAAAGCGTTATGTCGATGAAACTGCACGGTTATTCAAGGTTCTCGATAATCAACTGGTCGATCGTGAGTACATTGCCGGTACGTATTCTATTGCAGATATGGCCAGCTATCCGTGGATACTAAAGTATCCTGACCTTGGACAAGATTTGGGAGACTATCCAAATTTAAAACGTTGGTATGAGCAGGTGAAATCAAGGCCGGGGACGGTAAAAGCTTACCAGAAGGGTGTCGATATCAATAGAATACCCACAGTGTCGGAGGCGTCGAAGAAATTTTTGCTCGGACAAAGCGCTGAAACTCTTGCTGCCTGACTATAGAGTTTTGAATGGGCGATTATTTGATTGGTTGGTAACTTTGGGTTGTCAACTGAGGTAGTTGTTGGTGTTTTTGGTTGAAAGTCTTATAAGGACCTGACTGTCGATAATCTCATTGGCCACCACAAATTTGGAGGCCAATTTCTGTTAGCTAATAACACGTCAATCACCGGTTTATGGAGCCGATAGTCAACGAGCCCCATAATTAATAGTATTGTCAGCAAAGCGAGACGGTGTACCCCCGTGCATACCTCTCATTTTTACTGGGACTCCATGAGTCTAATAGTGACAGGATTATACTGTTGTCATGACGATCTTTAACATAGGACAGGCTATCAGGCTACTGCTGTTTCTGATCTTTTGACACGTTTGTTGAATTTATTATTTCGATTGTTTGGTTTGCTGTGCCTACTACGCGTGCTTTGGTTGCCAGAAGATTTTAGCGGGCCTTTCCTATGGCTAGATTTTCTCGTTCTATTTTTGTTGCTTGGCGACTTGCTCGAAATAGATTCAGGCACGGCGTGAATTGGTGCAAAGTTCTCAACTTCCTCGCGTTCAATTTTGTATTTGATGAGCCGCTCAATGTCTTGCAGTTGCTTGATTTCATCGGCATTGACTAGAGAGATGGCATGGCCGCTGGCACCAGCACGACCGGTTCGGCCAATGCGGTGGATATAGTCTTCTGGAACATTCGGCAAGTCGAAGTTGACGACATGGGATAGTTGGTCAATGTCTATACCCCTGGCAGCGATATCAGTCGCTACCAATACCTGAATTTTGTTCTGCTTAAAGCTGGCCAGTGCCTTAGTACGCTGGGGTTGGCTTTTGTTGCCGTGTATTGCTATTGCATGGATGTTATCTCTCGCCAGCCGCCTAACCAGCTTGTCTGCGCCATGTTTGGTACGGCTGAAGACCAGTGCTTGATGCCAGTTCCCGGTTCGAATCAGGTGACTGAGTAATTCTGCCTTCCGTGATTTGTCCACCGGATGGACCTTTTGAGAAATACTTTTGACAGCTGAGTTGCGGGGGGCAACATCGATTTCTACTGGGTTGTTTGTAATGGATTTGGCAAGTTGTCGAATTTCTTTTGAGAATGTGGCGGAGAACATTAGATTCTGGCGCTGTTTCGGTAGCAAAGCCAGGATCTTTTTAATATCATGTATGAAGCCCATGTCTAGCATGCGGTCGGCCTCATCCAATACTAAGACCTCAAGATCGTTGAAACCGATGGCATTTTGTTGATACAGATCGAGCAAGCGGCCCGGTGTCGCCACTAGGATGTCGACACCACGGCGCAGTTTCATCATTTGCGGGTTGATTTTGACGCCACCAAAGACGACAGTAGAGCGCAAGTGCAAGTATTGTCCATAGGTCACTATGCTGTCTTGTACTTGTGCAGCGAGTTCACGGGTAGGGGTGAGCACGAGTGCCCGCGTACGGTTACTTTTTGTGGGTGAGTTGTGACTGAGCCGCTGTAACAGGGGCAGGGTAAAACCAGCAGTTTTTCCTGTGCCGGTTTGTGCTGCAGCCATGATATCCGTGCCTTTTAATATGGCAGGTATGGCCTGAGTTTGGATTGGTGTCGGGTTAGTATAACCAGTGGCACGCACGGCGCGGAGGAGTTCTTCAGATAGACCGAGTGTTTCAAATGTCATTAATGTATTTTTCCAAAATCATATAGTGATGATGTTGTGCTCGTTACTTTTGTGCATGGAACGTAACGAGCGGACGACTTGTATCTTAGGCTAAGTTAAATCAGCCCCCTGTCGGCTGCAAACGCGATATTGCGAATGCAGTTTGGGGTGTGGAGACGGCTTCGCCTGTACATGTGCTTATGGCACGCGGCATTCGATAATTGGCTCTCTAAGGGAGGGGCGGTTGGCTGCGGTGTAGGTGTTGCTTTTAAACTAACGTAAGCAACGCCGTTGAGGCGAACTAACAACTAAAGATGACGCTTTGGGCACCCTCATAGGCACCCAGACTTACAGTCTAACATACAATGGCAAGCTAAGGTTCGGTATTATTTTAGTGGTCGTCGTGTAAACTTTAAATAACAGAGAGTCAAGGTAGATTGATTTGAACAAAGTTTCAGTCTGAATGATTAAGCTTAGGGGTGTCGAAACCAACGGCATAGTGGTGAAAAAAATCGGATTTTCAGTATGAAAACAACGTCAGTTAAGGCAATTCTCTTAAAGCCCAATATCGGTAGTAAGGTGGGTGTTAAAGGTTGGGTGAGGAGCTTCCGCAATAATCAGTTTGTCTTGCTAAACGATGGTTCGACTATTCATGGAATCCAGGCGGTTGTCGATTTTGAAAATACCGAGGAGTCGCTGTTAAGAAGAATTCACACGGGTACAGCGCTTTCAATAACCGGTGAGCTTGTAAATTCCAAGGGTCAGGGGCAGGATGTAGAAGTTAAAGTCGAGGATTTAGAAATATTGGGGGATTGCAGTGCTGACAAATACCCGTTGCAGCCTAAGAAGCATTCGTTGGAGTTTTTGCGCGAGAAGGCCCACCTGCGCTTCAGAACAAATACGTTTAGTGCAGTATCTAGAATACGGCATTCTTTATCATTCGCGATCCATCGATATTTTAACGATAACGATTTTTATTGTCTTCATTCTCCCATAATCACAGGATCCGATTGTGAAGGTGCAGGTGAAATGTTTCGGGTTACTACACTGGATCTCAAGAATCCGCCCCTCGACAATGGTGCGGTGGATTTTAAACAAGACTTTTTTGGGAAAGAAACTCACTTGACTGTGAGCGGTCAACTTGAGGCCGAATTAGCTGCACTTGCTCTGGGCAAAGTTTATACATTTGGTCCCACCTTTCGCGCGGAGAATTCCAACACCAGCCGCCATTTGGCGGAATTTTGGATGGTCGAACCAGAGGTTGCGTTTAACGAGATTGAAGACAATATTGATTTAGCAGAGGATTTTTTGAAATACCTTATCAATTATGTGTTGGATCGGTGTCCAGATGATCTAGAGTTTCTTTTGAAGCGTGAACATGACGAGGAAAAAAACAAGAAAAAAGAGGAGCGTCATGAATTAGATCTTGTTCAAAGATTACAATTTGTCGTGGAAAATGATTTTGAAAGAATCGACTATTCCAAAGCGATCGACATTCTTTTGAAATCCAAGCCCTATAAAAAGAAAAAGTTTCGGTTTCCCGTGGAATGGGGGATTGATTTACAATCGGAACACGAACGTTATTTAGTTGAAAAACACTTTAAAAAGCCGGTTGCAATTACCGGATATCCGACAGAAATTAAGGCGTTTTATATGCGTGACAATTCCGATGGTAAAACGGTAGCGGCGATGGATATTTTATTTCCTGGGATTGGCGAAATCATTGGTGGAGCACAAAGAGAAGAACGCTACGACAGACTGGCAGAGAAAATTAAGCAATTTGGCATCCCCAAATCAAGTATTTGGTGGTACCTGGAAACTCGGGAGTTTGGAACCGTACCCCATTCCGGGTTTGGTTTAGGTTTTGAGCGATTGGTCCTATTTGTGACCGGGATGGGAAATATTCGTGACGTTGTTCCTTTCCCTAGGACGCCGTTAAATGCGGAATTCTAATGAGTCTTTAAAGTTTGGGACAAGCACTTCAAATAATTGATGTTATCGTGAAGACTAAAAGCGATCTACTAAATTACTTTTCGACACATGTTTTGCAGCGCGTTGTTGTTGGTTCGATAGAGAGTCGGAGAGTATCTAACTCTTCTCCGCATTTAAAGCAGTACCCAAATTCGCCTGATTCAATCCGACGGAGGGTGCCTTCGATCTTCAAGAGCTGATGCTCACGCCGCCTGGCAACTTCCAGTGCCATTTGCTGTGTTTGCATTGCATCCATTCGAGAAAGTCTTCCAATGCTAGACTGATCCAATTGCACCGGTTGGCTAGTTTCCTTAAAAGACTCCGATAGTTCTTGGAGTTCTACTTTCAGGCGAATCAAGTTGTGCCTGATTTGTTCGATTTCTCCTTCGTTCATAGGCTCCCACTTGCGGCAAAATAGTGGAGGCCATTATTGACCTCAGATTGCATTACGCTATTTCGGGGATCCATCCCACAGCGTCGAGGTCACTATTTTCCAGTCTTTTGCTGATTCCGAATTATGTCATGACCCCAGGGCGAAATACTTTCGTGGCCCGATTGCCATTATGTTGGCCGTTCGGCTTGTTTTTATGCGCAAGTTTGACTTTTTTAGCGATTAACCCGTGCTTACCTGGGTGGCATTCAAATTCCACAGTTGCACCAACCTTCAAAAAATGGCATTTAACAAGGTCAGCTTTGCGTACCATGATGTCTGGACCACCTCCGTTATCGAGAAACCCGGACTCCTTCTCACGGAACCATTTCTTTACGACAGTTTTCAAAATACTACCTCTAATTTGACATTCATTACGTTCTCCGTATCTATATTATATCTTCACATATTGAAAAGAGTTGACGATTTACTAACCTCAATGTGTCTTTCATATTCTAAAAGACAAAATGCTTAGTGGTCGTTCGACATGACCTAATAATCGGCATGGATTCGCGCCATTTATATCCTACATCTGTTGGGAATTGGATAGAGTGTATCCTCTTCCTATAGCTAGGTAGTAGAAAATTAAAATCCACTTCGTACAAGAATATCGGGTCAATAGGATTGCCCCGATATTCTTGTAACGGCACTGAAGGTTAACAGCTACAACGAAGAATTTTTTTGGCTCGTGGACAAACACAATCGTAAATCGGAATCTATGACATAGAGCTTTTAGCAAACCACCTTCGATATCGTTATCTAACAGGGTTTGCCATGACTATTTCTATAGCAAGAGATTATTTTCAGTAATCTGTTATTTTATGTTTGGCTTACCAATCATTAAACGTTGAGATCGTCTCGAGTCTATTTAATACCTATTTGCTGGGCTTTGTTTGCTTTGAATTTGGTAAGCTGTACCTAATTATAGCTTTCTGTGGAAATGAACGCTAATAAGCGAGTAATTTTTAAATGTCGAATCGATTTCAACCGGACGTCCGATGCGTATTTTTCTCTTTACATGTAACTCCAGGCTGATTGCACATCGTCAAGCTAAGATGGGGCTGGCATCTGGTAAGGGCGATATGGGGAAGCTCGCTTCAGTAAGGTTTCATTCACAATAATGCTTCAACCGATGGTATCGGCCAATCCAAAAGCGGGGTAGGGTGTAAATTTCCCATTCAGATGGAGGGTCGAGTCTACTTCAAACCGCGTCAAAAAAATTTGAGCGTTATTGCTGGAGCCATATATTTAACAGCTCTCGATGAACATTAGGGGCAGCCTAGAGTTCTATAGCTTAAACGCCGATGAAAAATTCCAGGCTGCAAATGATTCGGAAATTTTTTAACAGTAATTCTTGCGGACTTTGGATCGATTTACTATATCTTTCCTGGGTCTTCTTTTATGCAATGGCTACGTTAGGCAAGATCTACACCTTATAAACGCCTTTTATCGACATGTCCTTGTATTTCCCTCTACGATATTAGTAAGAAATGCACAGCTTACCCAGAGACTTGTTGAATGGATTAGAGCGATTATATTTAATCGCTAAAAAACGAATGATATTACACCCGTAACCCTAAAATCAGGTTCGACCTGATCGCCGTTAAGGTCTGTTGATATAGGAAAGCCACCTGATACTGCTGCACTAAGGCCACCACCAGACATCCGCAATCCCGGGGCAATAAAAAGCAGGTTTCCACCGGAATTATCATCGTCAGACCCATTGGTTTGTTCCTTGTCACGAAATTCACCGTTGAGTTCTAGTATAAGATCTACGTTAACGTTATCAAATAATCCGAGGCTCGAACCGATTAAACTTGACGCAAACAAATCACCATCCAGACGATATGCCAGTGCTGTATTGTAGCTAATTATATCCCCCAAATCAGTATGCTGCGAACCTTCATTAACGAAGTTGTATACTGCACTGGTGCTCCAGGTGATGGGTCCATACATCTGAGTCGCGGCTAGCCCTAGAAGGAAATCCCACGAACCACTTCCGGGTTGTAATTCTGCCTCGAATCTTTCTTTTTTGAATTCACCGTCGGCAAAAAAAGTATCAGATTTCTTATTTTTCCTTCCAGTGGGGGCCTTTACACCAAAAATTGTCGATACATGGGTCTGCGTGGCTCCAAGCATCGATGAAGCATAACTATCCGTTTGTTCACTGTGGAAAAATCGATATTGCCCAAATACGGTAGTATCCCCGATTCCTTCGACATCACCCAACTGTACAACAGTGTCTCCATCGTGGATATCGGTTACATTTTCGCGGAAAATCCACGGGACTGTAAATCCAACAGAAAGATCATCCGTTACGCCTATAGCAGCATTTAATGACGGGCTTAAAATGGATTCGGTTGTGTGCAAATCCGCA
>Ga0114934_10002422_pt1 | contig 11913 bp, 12 predicted proteins | sample 4SBtaG_2_FD_99695 | JGI IMG/M metagenome (GOLD analysis project Ga0114934, IMG submission 99695) | Deep subsurface microbial communities from Kolumbo volcano to uncover new lineages of life (NeLLi) - 4SBTROV10_white metaG | ecosystem: Environmental > Aquatic > Marine > Volcanic ...
GTCTGTTTGATGGGCATTTTCAGTTCCATTTGGATAGTTATTTAAATCCCATTTAGTATGTATGATTTTAATCTTTTCGGAATGAATGCTTTCTATCTCCGCTAATGTATTATCTTCTTCATCGCAGTCGCCCAAAGCTACCACAAATTCATCAACGATTGGTAATATTGACATAATTGATGCTTTAATGGGATAATAAAGCTTAGTAGCATTTTTGACCATCGTAAATCCGCTAATTTTCACCTTTTTTCAATCTATTTTATGACAAAAATAAAATTTTTTTGCACAGTAAATATCTCTTTTCTTATTATTATGATATTGAACTGCTAACAAAAATGTCTCGCCTGAGTAGGAATAAATTTTGTTAGTTTGGTTTAGTTTACCCGAAAGTATTCGGTATTAATCTGAATCCTTTTTGTACTAGAAGGATGTTTTATTTTGAGTTTCTCATAATTAACAATAGATAATTCATAATTCAAAATTAATTAAGCAACTTGATAGCAGTTCGGTATGAGTATTTGTTTTTTTTCAATACGCAATTAAAAACAGGTAAAAACTGTTAGGCGTAAATGTATGCCCGGGTTACTTTATTTTTGAGGATAGCGGGTATTTTAGTCCTTTGTACTTTGCCAAACGGACATTAACTGAGCCAACGGAAATAGGTGTCTCTATCCACAATGGTAAGTGGTTTTTATCATTGGAAACCCACAGATGTAAAGACTCTTCAGAAGATTTAAAGTCTTCGCCGGCAACGGTCATTACCGAGAAATTGATGGTATTATATTTCCCGATTTTTTTGTTTTTAAATATCGAGTGCCCTTTGTAGCGAAAGAAAATATTTGTTAACTTATTATCAAGTAATATACTAATCGGAATTTTTTCTCCTTTTGTCATTTGAGTGTAATCCAAATTCCGTGCACGATAAATAATAGACATTAAATCGTAGGTGTTGTCAGTGATAGGAATGGTATCACGGAAAAACGGTTTTTTGTAAGATTCGTATTCGGAATAAGCCACCTTTTTGTGCCGATTAAAACGGTATTTAATGTTAATAGTGTAGCCGCCCTCATTTACATCGCGGACATAATAAACGGGCTTAAAATCTTTTTGCGAAATAACCGTTTGGTATAAGTCTCTAACTTTGAAAAAAATATCCCACGATTTATAGGTTTGTCCTATGGCTGTGATAACAAAATATTTTTTTCCATTGATTTCCTTTCCGGAAATCTTAAAAGTAGCCTCACCCACATCTAACCATATAAATCCCCAATTGTAAGAAACGATATAAGTAATTTCTTCTCCTGCTTGAAAAGCAGACACAGGTACTTCTTGAGAGAAACCAAAGGATAGCCAACAGATAAAAATAAATGTTAAAAGATATTGTTTCATTGTTTCGGAATTATATCAAAATAAAACGCCACGGTTTATTTTTCCACATACCTGCATAATTTATGCCAACCCGTGGGGCGGTTTCAATTCTATTCTCCGTTTCAAAATAATTGACATCATATATCCTAAAATTATTATTATTGAAAACAGACATTCCATATAAATATTGATTGACACCTAATATTTTCCCTGCTTTGCCCGGTCCGTTATAGTCATAAATGATTTTTTTTGTTTTCTTATCAAATTCTTTTATTCCCCTAATTAATAGTGCTTGTGGTTCATTTTTGCTTCCTGTAACAATATTTAACATGTAATACATTCCGTAAATCAGATACACATAAAATATGCCTCCGTTGTGATACATTGCCTCTGTTCGTGGGGTTCGTCCCTTACTGCAATGACAAGCTAAATCTTCTTCGCCGCGGTAAGCTTCTGTTTCTGTGATAAAGAAATATCGTTCGGTACCATCTGCTTTCAAGCAAATAATTTTTCCTAATAACTGTGGCGCAACAATTAGAACATCCTGCTGATAGAAAGTGGTGTCAATTTGTTTATGTTTAATCATTTAGGCTTTTTGATTGGACTCATTTGTTTGTTATGATTTTTTGTGTCAAAATTTTTCCTTGGCTATCGAATGCTTTAACAAAATATAAGCCCGGACGGAAGCAGGCATTTTTTATTACAAATTTCTTTGCGTTAATTTGATTATTGTCGTACACAATTTTTCCGGAAACATCTAATATCTGAATGCGGGCAATTGTTTTACCTTTATAGGTAATCTCACGATCAAACGGATTAGGATAAGTTTTCCTGTGTAAGGGGGTGTCAACATTAAAGTTTGTCGTCCCGGCGGAAAGAATTGTTCCGCTCTCCGGTGGATTGTACATGAAATCAGTTATAACGATTTGAGCTTGGGATGACAATATTACGAATAATAATATGCCAAACGATAAAGTAAATTTTTTCATTTACATTGTTGTTTTCATTTGTGATAAAAATAATTGTAATTATTTTTAGGATGTTTGCAAAAAATCTTGCAATTCGTCGTAAGCCAATTCACATTGACTAATACTGGATTCAATGGTTTCTTTTAATGAAATATCCTTTTCCGGCTCAGGATTTGATTCAATATTTTCCAGTTCTTGTGCAATATTGTTCATCCCAAAAGTCCGTAACGAAGATTTGAATTTATGAACTAATTTTTTTATATAATCATAGTTTTTTTCTTCAATGGCTGTGGCAGTATCATCTCTAAATTCGGCTATCTGATCAGCAAATACATCCGTTAATTCTTTAATAATGGTTTTGTCATTATCTGCAATTTCAAACAAATAGTCTAAATTGATTATTTTATAAGGGTTCATCTGTAAAATCTTATTATGGTATAATCAACAAATTTAATAAGAAAAAGTTTAAAGGTTCAAATTATTTTTAAAGTTGTCCTAAGTAATTTTGAAGAAAATTGCTCAATTTGGATTTTATTTATCGAAAGAAAATTTTCATGTATCTTTGTGATATGGAAAAATATAAAAGAATTTTGCTAAAATTAAGTGGCGAATCGCTTGCGGAGAAAGGGGATAAAGGAATAAGTCCTCGACGACTGGATGTTTATGTGTCGCAAATTCGGGACGCGTTACAGTTGGGTGTTCAGGTTGGAATCGTATTGGGCGGTGGCAATATTTTTCGTGGATTATCGGGTAGTCGTGGCGGATACGACCGTGTTAAAAGTGATTATATGGGCATGATGGCAACCATCATTAACGGGTTGGGGTTGCTTACGGCATTGGAAAAAGAAAATATACCGGCATCGTTATATACAGCCTTTAAGGTCGATCGTATTGGTGAATTGTTTGACAAAAATAAGGTGATAACCGATTTGACAAATGGAAAGGTTGTTATTTTTACGGGCGGAACGGGAAATCCGTATTTTACAACCGACAGCGCTGCCGCCCTTCGTGCCGTTGAAATTGAGGCTAATGTATTATTAAAAGGGACGCGTGTGGATGGCGTTTATTCCGCTGACCCCGAAAAAGATCCGTCTGCAACAAAATTTGATACTATTTCATTTGACTTGGTTTTGGAAAAAGAGCTGGCCGTAATGGATTTAACGGCTTTTACGCTTTGCAAGGAAAATAAACTTCCTATTTTGGTGTATAATTCCGAAGACCCCAATAATTTGCTGAAAATTCTTAAAGGCGAAAAGATAGGAACACTGATAACAGGTTAAAATCTTATACTCCCTTTCTCATTCTCGTTTGTAACAAGTATAAGAAAGCGTTGTACTCATTGCCAATGTAATACAGCTAAGGATAATATCTATAAAAATATGCGTCATTGCGAGGCAGAATGCCGAAGCAATCTCCTTAAAATTAACAGATTGCCACACTCGTTCCTCATTCGCAATGACGAGATATTTGTTAAATTAATGCCTTTGTGTCCTCGTTTGTGACGAGGACAAGGTAGGGTGAATTGTATGAATAATGCGGGTTAATACGATTCTATGATCTGTATAAAATCGTCAGCTTTAAGGGCAGCGCCACCAATCAATCCACCGTCAATATCCGGTTGCGAAAACAAGGCTTGAGCATTCGTAGGCTTACAACTTCCGCCATAGAGAATGGAAACAGAATCAGCTAATGCGACATCAAAATTTTCTTTGAGCAGATTACGGATAAATGCATGAACTTCTTGTGCCTGTTCCGTTGATGCTGTTTTTCCTGTTCCTATAGCCCAAACCGGTTCGTAGGCAATAACAATATGTTGCATTTGTGAAGCAGAAAGTTTCAGAATGGTTTCCGATAATTGGGATTTGATGACATCAAAATGTTTGTTTGCCTCGCGTTCTTCTAATTTTTCGCCACAGCAAAACACGACATCTAAATTGTTTTCCAGTCCCAAGGCAATCTTTTGTGACAAAATTTCGCTGGTTTCACCATAATATGCCCGTCTCTCGGAATGACCTATAATGGTATAGCCAACTTCCTGTATAGAGGCAATCATTTTTGCTGAAACCTCTCCTGTAAAAGCACCTTCCGGATGATTGGCAATATTCTGACTGCCCACACCAATTTTATCCAGATTTATCACATCGGCTACATCGTGAATAAAAGGAAACGGCGGAAACAAAATAACGGTTACATCATCGTTGTTTTTTTTGCTTTCTGCCAGTTTAAGATCAATTTCGGATGCCAGCATAATGGCTTGTTCCAAGGTGGTATTCATTTTCCAGTTACCGGCTACAATTTTTTTTCGCATATCAATTTATGATTTTTTTTGCTTTCTTTCAAAAAACAAAGATAATAATTAACCGTCAACACGAATATTATTATCCCGAATTATTCATAAAAATCATTAAAATTTTTATGAATGAGCGTTAGGATGTGGGATGCAATTAGGGAAACCCCGATTTAGAAATACCCAAATTTGGGCTATGATAATTGCACAGATTTGTAGTATTTCTTAATCGTCAGAAAAATTTGTGAATTTTTCGGGTTATACTAATTTTCAGTAATAATTAGGTGTTTTAGTGTAGCGTTTCTTCCCTCTCCCTTTGTTGTTTAAAAATAAAATTTTAAATTTACATTTATTTAACACCAAAAATAAAATATTATGAAAAAGTTACTATTGACTTTAATGGTTTTGACAATCACAATTTTCGCAAATGGTCAAGATAAGAATAAGGTACAAGCTATGATACCAGGTTATGAACCAAATGTTGACACTATTGAACTTGCTGATTTTTTGAAGATTTCAGACCTAGTTCTTAATGACAATGGATATTCAATTCTTGGGTTTGATTTTACATTTACTCATGATGGATATGAGACGACCCTTCGTTGTCATTCAAGTAAATTGACTGAGAATATTAAAGATTCTATTATTAAACTTAAAGAAAAGGATATTAAAATTATTAAAATTTATTTCGAACATATTGTCGTAAAATCAAAAGATGATGGAAAAAATATAGTAATTGGTCCTATATTTTACAGAATCAAAATATAAGAACTAAACTGCGTCCAAAAAATATAGCCTTCAATCGGTGCATAGCCACAGAGATTGAAGCAGATATTGAACTAATAAGAAACCACTAACAAAATAAAATAATGAAAATTAACTTGATAACAGTTTTGTGTAAGCCAATAATCAAAAAGGCTTATGCCGCATACAATTTTATTCTTGGGTCCAGAATAGTGTAAGCAATATCGACCAAGATATTTATTATCACAAAAATAATGGAAATGGTTAAAACAACACCAATAACCAAAGGTAAGTCATAATTATTTAAGGCATCTACAAGGACATATCCTAGACCTTTCCATCCAAAAATATATTCCACAAATACGACCCCAGCCATGAGCGAGGCAAACCAGCCGGAGATGGCAGTGATGACAGGATTAAGGGCATTTTTTATGGCATGTCTCCAAAGAACTTTTCTTTCAGATAAACCTTTAGCCCGTGCGGTACGGATATAATCTTGCGACAATACTTCTAACAAAGCGTTCCGGGTGAGTTGAATAAAAACTGCCAACGGGCGAATGGCCAAAGTGAGTGCCGGCAATATTAAGTTTTGTAACGCTAAATATTTTCCGTTTCCCATCGGGTCAATTTCGTAAAGGTTTCCGGTAAGGTTTAAGCCCGTATAATTGCCTAACAAATAGGCAAAAATCCACCCGATAAGGATGGCCGCAAAAAAAGAAGGTAAAGACATTCCTAATGAGCTAATTAATAAAATTATCCGGTCTGTTGGTTTATCCTTTTTGAGTGCAGAAACAACGCCAAGGAAGATGCCGAGGACAGCCGCTATAAAAATGGCGGTAAAAGCTAAAATAAAAGTATTGAAAAAAGTCTCGGAAATAATTGCCGTAACTTCTTTTTTACTTTGGTAAGAACGGCGAAGATAAGGCAGCTTTAGAATAACGGAAATCTTGCCTAGCGAAAAAATCTTTGCAAAATGATGGTATTTTGTTTTATCTAAATAAAAATAGCTGTTAATGTTTTTATTGTTGTGGACAGAAACCGACGATAAGTCGTTCAGATAATTTACATATTGTTTCCACAAAGGTTGGTTTAGTCCGAGGTCTTTTTTTACCATCTCAATAGATGCGGAATCTGTATGTTGTCCTAGAATCATTCTAGTGGGGTCACCCGGAATGACATTAAACAGAAAGAAAATTAACGATACAACACCCCACACAATTAAAATAGCATAGCCGATTTTCCGTATGAGGTAATTTATCATTGCTTATTTTTTGTCAAAAATATTTTTTCCATTTTAGAGAATCAATCATAACAACCATATCTTGCCGGATATAATTAATGATGGGTGCCAAAGAATCGGAATTGGGTTTGACATTAAAATAAAGCGAGGCTCGTAAAAAATGATGGGTGCTGTCAGTAGCATAAAACTGTTCATTTGATGCGGCATTACCCTTGATGTCAAACAACAAACCGTAAACATGGTCAATAGAATCAACAAATAGTTGTTCGTCAATAGCACTGGCCTTTATGGTGTGCTTATAGACGAATGCTTGTGAGTCGTTAATTAATTTTCTTAAGTCCGATTTTTTATTTATTCTCTTGTATGAAAAATATAAAACCGCTTTATATTTTGGATAGGTAATATTTATCCAGTCAGAATCTTTATTGAGGATAGTAATCTTGGCATCGGTAGAGTATGGGAATGTATAGGGAAAAATAGTATCCAATAATTGATATTGATGTGGTGGCAAATCGATACGAAAATAGCCGCGTGGTTTGGGTGTATAGCTTTCAGAACAGCCGGAGAGTATTACCGTTGCTGCAAAGGCGAGGAACAGCAAGGTCCTTGTTTTTTGATTGTTGTATCTTCTCATTTTTCTTTGTTTGGGATTTTCTCCACAATAATTTCTTTTATGCGTCGCTGGTCAATTGATTTGATGCGGAAAATAAAGTTTTCAAATTTAATGATTTCATTTTGTTTGGGAAATTCGCCTTTAATCTCAAGAATTAAGCCGGCTAGTGTATCGGAATCGCCTTTTACCGGCTCAAAAATATCCGGATTTACATCTGTGGTTTTAGCAAAATCTTGCAATAATGTTTTGCCCTTAAAGATATATTTATTTTCATCGACTTTTTCGTAGTCAATATTTTCTTTGTCGAATTCATCATTTATTTCGCCCACAATTTCTTCCAACACATCTTCTAAACTAACAATGCCCGAAGTACCGCCATATTCATCTACTACAATTGCAATGTGAACTTTTTCGGACTGAAATTCCTGTAAGAGCTCGTTTATTTTTTTTGTTTCATGTACAAAATAGGGCGGTCGAATCAACGACTGCCAGTGAAAATTTTTTCCTTTGTGGAGGTGTGGCAGCAGGTCTTTAATAAATAAGATACCTTTGACCGCGTCAAACGAATTTTGATATACCGGGATGCGGGAAAAGCCATATTGATTAATTTTTTTGGTTATCTCCTCTAGATTTTCAGACACATTGACTGCTACTACATCTTGTCGTGACCGCATAATGCCTTTAACTTCAATATTGGTGAAATTAACAACACCTTGTAAAATCTTTTCTTCCCGCTTAAATGAGTCATCTGTTAATTCTATGGCCTGTGATAATTCGTCAATAGAAATAGATTTCTTAGACGGCGACAATTTTTTGAATAAAGAGGTAGAGCGGGTTAGTAATCGAGTGATTGGCTTAAGCACAATAAATGTAAAGTTTAGTGGATATGCCATGAAGAGGGCAAATCGTTTTGGGCGATTATTGGCCAGTAGTTTGGGGATAATTTCTCCGAAGAGCAATAGAAAAAATGTGATAACGACCAGTTGGAATAAAAGCCCAAAAACGGGAGATTGAGAAAAGTTGAAAATCCTGTTTGTTAAGTAAGAAGAAAGGATAACAATACCAATGTTCACAAAATTATTGGCAATAAGAATCGTGGCAAGCAACTGATCTTTTTTTTCCACAAGACTTAAAATAACCTCTTTTTTCCGGGATTTATTTTCTCTTAATGCATCAATATCTTGTGGCGAAAATGAAAAAAAAGCAACCTCGGAACCGGAGACAATAGCAGAAATAAATAACAATAACAATACAACTACCCCTGCAAAGATTATGTCAGCGGTAATTGGTTGTATTGTGAGTGAAAAAAAACTAAGCCAACTAGGGTCGGGTTCAGTTTCCAAAAGTTAAGAATTTTATTTAAAATGGCAGATCGTCTGCTTCTGTTTTATCTGAGGAATCAAACTCTGTTTCTGTCTTTTTTACTTCATTATCACTATTATTGTTATTATTGTCGCGGCGACCTAACAAACGAACATTGTCTGCGATAATTTCAGTAATATATCTTTTGTTTCCTTCTTTGTCGTCATACGAACGAGAAGTGATTTTACCTTCTACAAAAATCTGATTACCTTTTTTTATATATTTTTCGGCAAATTCAGCCAAATAACGCCACATGACAACATTGTGCCATTCGGTGTTTGTAACCTTTTCGCCGCTTTTGTTTTTGTAAGTTTCTGATGTTGCCAAGGGGAATTTAGCTACAGAGACATTATTTGCTTCTAGGTGTCTGACTTCCGGGTCTTTCCCTACATTCCCGATTAAAATAACTTTGTTTACTGACATAATTAGAGTTGGTTTAAATTTTTTTCAAAAATAAATAACTTTTTATAATAAACCTCAAACAAAAAGAAAAAGTTTCTTAAACAGAGAAGTAACTTATTTCAGTTTTTTCTGGATTTCATTCAGAAGGTTCATAGCCTCAATAGGGGTTAAGTTGTTCAGATTTATTTGTTTTATCATATCTTTGATTTCAAGTAAAAGAGGGTCATCCAGTTGAAAAAAACTTAATTGGTATCCCGCTTTATTTTTCTCAATATTCTTTATGGGCTTTCCCATCGTATTTTTTGATGCCGCACCTTCCAGCTCTTTCAGAATCTCATTTGATCGATTTACAACAGATTTTGGAACACCCGCCATATCTGCCACATGAATACCAAAACTATGCGCTGTGCCGCCTGCTAAGAATTTACGGTTGAAAATGATTTTACCGTTTATTTCTTTTACAGAAATATGGAAATTCTTTATTCTTTTAAAGGATTTCTCCATTTCGTTCAATTCGTGGTAGTGTGTTGCAAACAGTGTTTTCGGATGATACTGTGGATGTTCGTGTAAATATTCTACCATTGCCCAAGCAATGGAAATACCGTCGTATGTGCTGGTTCCCCTGCCTATTTCGTCGAGTAGGATTAAACTCCTATCGGAAAGATTGTTTAAAATACTGGCTGTCTCGGTCATCTCTACCATAAAAGTAGATTCTCCGAGCGACAGATTATCCGATGCACCAACACGTGTAAATATCTTATCAACAATGCCTATTTCTGCTTTTTGTGCCGGGACAAAACTGCCTATTTGTGCCATCAATACAATTAATGCCGTTTGGCGAAGCAATGCCGATTTACCGGCCATATTGGGACCCGTAATAATAATAATCTGTTGAGAATCATTGTCTAAATATACATCGTTTGGAATATAGGACTCCCCCAAAGGCATTTGTTGTTCAATAACCGGATGCTTAGCTTGATGGATATCTATGATTTTTTTTTCGTTAATGGTTGGCTTTTGATAATTATAATGCTCTGCTAGTTCAGAAAAAGAAGTCAGACAGTCCAGTTGGGCAATTAGTTCGGCATCTAATTGAATAATAGGGATATATTCAAAAATGGCTGATGTCAGTTTTTGAAAAAGAGCCGTTTCCAAAGCAAGAATTTTTTCTTCGGCACCGAGAATTTTACTTTCATATTCTTTCAACTCTTCGGTGATATATCGCTCGGCACTCACGAGGGTTTGTTTACGAATCCATTCTTCGGGTACTTTGTCTTTGTGGGTATTCCGTACTTCAATATAGTAACCGAACACATTGTTAAATGCGACCTTCAACGAAGGAATACCGGTGCGTTTGCTTTCACGCGCTTGAAGGTCGGCAAGATAATTTTTCCCTGACATCAATAATGTTCGTAATTCATCCAGCTCAGCAGAAACACCTTCCGCAATTACACTGCCTTTGCCAATGGCGTTAGGCGGGTCATTGTTTATTTCCTTTTCAATACGGGCGGCAATTTTTTCGCAAGCGTTTAATTGGTCAACAACAGACTGAATGGCGGGAAACGGATTTTCTTTTAGATGCTTAATAATGTGCTCAATAGCAAACAAACTTCGCTTGAGTTGAACAATTTCCCGCGGGGTAACTCTGCCGGCAGCGAGACGACTCACTAATCTCTCAAGGTCGGCAATTCCTTTTGTCTCCTGACGGATAGTTTGTCGCAGATTGCCTTGCTTTAAAAAAAATTCTACGGCATTGAGTCGTTGGTCTATGGCTGTTTTTTTTACCAGTGGAAAAGTCATCCACTTTTTTAACATTCTTGCTCCCATTGGCGATATCGTAAAATCAATGGTCTCAAACAATGTTTTGCCGTTAGGACTAATGGGTTGAAAAAGTTCTAAATTCCGGATGGTATATTGGTCGAGCCATAGCGAATTTTCAGAATCAATGCGTGCTATTTTCTGAATATGTTCGGTGTGTTTGTGCTCGGTTATATCCAGATAATGCAAAATGGCACCCGCAGCAATAATGGCATCGGGTAGCGCCTCAATACCAAATCCTTTCAGTGACTTTGTGTTGAAATGATTGGTCAATTTTTCATAGCAAATATCTTTTTGAAATGCCCAGTCTTCCAGCGGATAAGTGTAACTATTTTTGCCTGCAAGTTGTTGAATTTTTTCTTTTTGTTCGCGCAGGTAAATGACTTCTTTGGGTTGGAACGAAAATAATAATTTCTCCAAATAGGCAATGGTGCCTTGCGTGGCAAAAAATTCCCCGGTAGTAATATCTAAAAAGGCGATGCCGCCGGTTTTTTCTTCAATAAATATACTGCCTAAAAAATTATTGGATTTATGGTCCAACACATTTTCGTTGAAAGTGATGCCCGGTGTTACCAGTTCCGTAATGCCGCGTTTGACAATTTTTTTGGTTAGCTTTGGGTCTTCTAACTGTTCGCAGATGGCGACTCGTTGTCCGGCACGCACCAGTTTAGGCAAATAAGTCTCTAAAGCATGATAGGGAAATCCTGCCAAGTCCACATACGAGGCGCTGCCGTTTGCTCGTTTGGTAAGCGTAATACCTAAAATTTTGGCTGTTTTCTTGGCATCGTCCTCAAAGGTTTCGTAAAAATCACCTACACGAAACAATAATATGGCATCCGGATGTTTGTCTTTGATATTAAAATATTGCTTCATCAAAGGCGTAAGGACTGTTTTGGTTTTTGCCATATTCTAAGTTAATCCAACAAAGTTAAGGGGAGTTCTAATAATTACTTTCTTTCAAGAAACAAAGATAATATATAATAATTGATGAGTTCAGTCTAAAAACAAACAAAATCAAAAAAGTTTCTTTTGGCGATATTTACACTTTTTTCAATTAACTGATACTCAGGCATCACTAAATCTCAAAAAATATAAATCTCATCCAAAATAA
>Ga0114934_10002423_pt1 | contig 11912 bp, 14 predicted proteins | sample 4SBtaG_2_FD_99695 | JGI IMG/M metagenome (GOLD analysis project Ga0114934, IMG submission 99695) | Deep subsurface microbial communities from Kolumbo volcano to uncover new lineages of life (NeLLi) - 4SBTROV10_white metaG | ecosystem: Environmental > Aquatic > Marine > Volcanic ...
GCTCCGCCTTTCCGCTTAACTCTACAACCGGCTTTTCGCCTGTTGCAAATTCAAGGGCATTTGGATGGATTATGCCACATGCATTTCCGCTCATAACAGGCACAACTTTTGCCCCATGCCGTATTAACTCCCTTGCCAGTTTGACTGTTTCCACAGCCGCAATGCTACCTGTCACTCCCAGCACTATCGTTTTGCCGTCAAGCTTTTTTGATTTTGCCGCTCTTATGGCATCGCTCGGAGTTTTCATTTTTCCCTCAGCTTGTATTTCTGAATTTTGCCACTCGCAGTCATTGGAAACTCCTCAACAAATTCCACATATTTTGGCACCTTGAAGTTCGCAACCCTCTGCCTGCAAAACTGCTTTATTTCCTCCTCGTTCACTTCTCCGTCAGGAATGACAAATGCCTTCACCACTTCCCCGAGTTTTTCATCTGGCACTCCAACAACAGCAACATTCTTTATCCTCGGGTGAGTGAAAAGCAGTTCTTCCAGTTCACGGGGATAAACATTGAAGCCGCCGACAACAATCATATCTTTTTTCCTGCCAGTTATGTAAACGTAACCATCTTCATCAATTTTGCCCAAATCACCGCTGTAATACCATCCTTCCTCATCAACCGCCTTTTTTGTCGCTTCTTCCATTTTGTAATATCCCTTCATCACGTTCCCCCTGATTGCAATCTCCCCGATTTTCCCCCTTGGCAGCTCTCTCCTTTCATCATCCACCACCTTCACTTCCACTCCAGGCAACGGCCTGCCCACGCTCTCCGCCCGCTTTCTGTCATCATCCTCATATCTTGTAAGAGTGATGAGGGGAGATGTTTCCGTTATGCCGTACCCTATGCAAACATCACATCCCATCTCATTCCTGACACCCCTGACAACTTCAACAGGGCATGGAGCTCCGCCCATCATACCGCTTCTGAGTTTGAGAGAATAGTTGCCCTTTCTGAATTCTTCAAGCTCAAGCATGAACATTGTGGGAACACCGAAGTTCATTGTGCATTCGTATTTCTGCATCAACTCTAAAGCTTCTTTGGCATTAAACACATCCTGCAAGACTATGCTTGCGCCAAATGCAAGCGGCGTCAAACAGCCGAGAACAAGCCCGAATGAATGGAAGAGAGGAAGGGGAACAAAATATCTGTCGTTCGCTCTCGTGCCCATTATCTTGCCCGTGACAACCGCATTTGTGCATACATTTTTATGTGTCAGCATGACTCCCTTCGGCTTTCCTGTTGTGCCAGAAGTGTAGAGTATCTGAGAAATGCTCTCCTCATTCACCTTGCCTCCAGCATCTGAAATGTTCCCTTTTCCATAGGACAAAAATTCGCTGAAAGGAATGCTTTTTATGTTTAAATCTGCGGATTCATCCACAACTATTGCATACTCAAGTTTGTCCAGCCCTTCTATGCTGTTGAGCATATACGCATAATCCATCTTCAGAAATCTTGGAACCATGAATATTGCCCTTGCATCTGAATTTTTAAGAATGTAAGAAACTTCATGCGCACGGTAGCGCGTGTTCATGGGAACCATGACTGCTCCTATTGCCGTTATGCCGAAATAGATGGGAAGATAATGCAGGTTGTTGGGCATCCATACAGCAACATGATCCCCTTTTTTTATGCCAAGGGAAAGAAGTGAGGATGCAATAGCTTCTGCCCTCTCCTTCAGCTCCCTGTATGTCATCTCATTGCCGTCAAAAATAATGGCGGACTTATCGCCATGACGCGCTGCTCCATCCTCAATTATATCGTGAAGTATCATGCTCCCTTATCTCTTTTTATTTTTAATATTTTTAGGGCACAGCGATATGATATCATAATAAATCCGCTCCGTGGAAGAGCTGTTGAACTCCTCTATTCCAGAAAGAATTTTTTTGATTTCCCCGCTGCATCCTAGAAAGGCTACATCAAGCCCCCGCTGGGCGGCGTCTATGGATGAGCTGTCAGATGCAAACTCAAAGTCACCTTTCATTCCAATTTTTTTGAGTGCTGCCCCTGCTACAGCTCCCCCTATCCCTATCTTGTCAGGATTTGCCTTCTTAATAACCCTTTCCAGCTCTTTCACATCAAGGGCTCTTGTGCCCCCGTCATCCGGGGATGGCAATTCGATGAGATAAATTTTGCCTATTTTGTGTTCAACAATCCCCTCCATGTTTTTTATTGAGATATCCTCGCCCTTGGCAGCATCATTCATCGCTATGCCAGTTGATGGGGAATTGCGATTGCTGTAAGCGACCAGATTGCCGTTTTCCATGAAAAGCCCGACTTTTTGCCCTTTCTTTATATTGTTTCCTGCAATTGCCACACCGCTCTCTATGATGTCGAGCTTTTGCATGTTAGCATCCAGAAAATTTTTGAGTTCCAGCAACTGCGAATGCAAGAACTGAATGCCCTGCATTGTTGCACGGTACTCCCCATTGATTGTGTGAATCAGCCCTTCCTCCCTCATTTTTTTGATGTATTCTGAAACAGCCTGCTTTGTAACCCCTATTTTTTCTGCAATAGGGGAAAGGCGGGAATGGTGTCCTGTTGCCACTTCAAGAAGTATTAGAAGCTGGGTTGAGAGGGATTTGTCCCTGAGCAGTTTCATTGATTTTCAATGCGCATGGAAGTATTAAATTTTGCCCAAACCTTTAAATATAAAATTTACTTTACATTTGTAAAAAAAATTTGATAAATGAAGACGAGGATGAGAAAATGAGCGATAAGGGGATTATGGCAATAGCAATAATTGCTGTGGCAGTGGTGGCTGGAGCTTCTGTCACGGCAATTTATATGTATGGGGAAAATGAAAGCAGTGCAGAGCCTATAACCGCATCTGTGAAAATAGATTTTGGGAACGGCACGATATGGGATTACCCAAATATTTCGGTTGACGGCAAACATGCGACCGTATATGGCATACTTCTGGAAGCCGCTCATGAGGGAAACTTCAGCGTGAAATACACATACTACGGACAGTATGACAGCATTCTCATAGATTCAATTGCAGGAGTTGTGAATGGCGATGGCAATAAATACTGGCAGTACTGGCTTAACGGCGATTACGGAATGGTCGGGGCAGATAAGCAGCCTGTTGCCGACAACGATATCATTGAATGGAAATTTGCGGCATTTAGTTAAACTTTAATATGCATGGCGATTTCACAAATAGAGGGAATAAAATGGTGCATAATAGAAACAGGATTCCGGCGGCTTTATTGCTTATAGTTGCTGGCGTTGCAGGCAGAATTTTTTTGAGGGGCATTTTGCCTAACACGCCCCACATTTACATGACCATAAACGGCATAACACAGCCTGTTTTCATGATGGATATGTTCTTTGTGGTGGCAGCAATTTCACTATTCAGCGGAATTTTGCTCGGGGGATATTATTCTTTCATTATCCCAATGGCTGTGATGGCAATAACCGACATCTACTACGGCAACACATACATTTTCCTGTTTACCTGGTCAGGCTTCGCTTTGATAGGGCTTATGGGCTATCTGAACAACAAAGGGCTGGCATTCAATGCAAGATCTGTGGCTAAGGTAGCAGGCATCGGACTTGGAAGCATACTTATGTATGACATCTGGACAAACTTAGGGAGTTGGTTTGGATGGTATCCTCATACGCTAAATGGGCTGCTTATGTGCTTCACTCTTGCATTGCCTTTCATGCTCTGGCACATACTTTCCACAACAGCGCTTGTAACCGCACTTTCCATCCCTGCACTTTATGTGAAAGAGAATGTGAAGCATATTTCCATAAAGCCATTTGAGCATTACTCAACCATAACAGCATCTGCCTTCCTTGCATTGCTTGGCTTGATTTCACTGGCATAATCAATAAAAAATTAAATAGTTTCAACTGTTACTACTTTCATGAAGGCAAAAAGGGCTTTTCTAGCATTGATAAGTTTAGCTGTTGCAATATCGTTTGCCATAATGCCATTTTCGTCAATTGCATTTTCTACCGATAGCAGAGAAATGCACATGAGTTACTATTTCAAAAAGCCGGTTATAGAAAACTCGGACGGGTACAGCATTGTTGAGGAAGGCTGCAGCCCCTACAACTTCAACGGCATAATGCTCCCCGTAAAGCCGCTGCGCATACTTATCCCCCGGGGGTATGCAGTTAGGGGCATTGAAGTCAAAAAATCTCCGGGCATTTCCATCGGAAATTATGAGCTAAAGAGGACAGGAAATCTTTTTTCGCTATCTCATGAAGGTGTGCGTAAGCAAATTTCTCGTCCAGAAGATGCTGTTACCGATAGAGATTATGTAATGGTTGGGACATACACTTTCAGGGGATACAATATCCTGGTTCTAAACATCTGTCCTGTGAAATATGTCGCCAGCCCCGGCGAAATAATATATTACAGGCACATGGAACTGAACATTCGGCTTAAAGAGTCTGCACCAGAGCCGATCAGAGGGATTGCGGAAGACAGGGCGATGGTTGCAAAAATGGTTGACAACCCTGAAACTCTGAAAACTTATCACAAAAATGTTGCTCCTTTATCAGATGAAAGTGCAGAGTATGTCATAATCACAAGCAACGAATTAAAAAATGCATCTGGAAGCTATACATTCCAGACACTGGCAGATTCCAAGATTGCCAAAGGAATGAGTGCTAAAATTGTTACTGTGGAGGAGATAATCAACAATCAGAGTTTCTGGGTGAACGGGACATGGGGCGACAACAACCCGTCAAACCCATTTTATCAGAGCGCAATAACGAAAAACTTTTCCATGTATAATGATACGCAGGCGAAGATAAGGAATTTCATCCGCTACGCTTATCTCAACCTTGGCACAGAATACGTGCTGCTGGGCGGAGACGCAGACGGAGGCAATAAAGGTAACAACATCATCCCTGCCCGTTACCTGTATGCAAATGAAACAGGGCTGCCATTGCTGGGGCTGCCGCCTGCCACCACGCTGGGCTTTGAGGAGGATAATATCCCCTCTGATTTATACTATGCATGCCTTGATGGCAACTTTAACTATGATATGGATGAGTTCTGGGGAGAAAACGCTTCGCGTAATGGGCTGGCAGACGTCGATGAATCAGACTTTTATGCTGAAGTGTGGGTTGGGCGAGCATGCGTTGATTCTCCCTATGAGATTTCAAACTTTGTGATGAAAACGCTTTCATACGAGCAGAGCGAAGATCCATATACTGGCAAAGTGCTGTTTCTGGGGGAATATCTCGGTTTTCCTGGAGTATCGGCATATGGCGGCAATTATAAAGATGTGATAAAACCATATATCCCGTCGCAATATGACCTTACAACAATGTATGACCGCGACTGGCCTGGTTTTGACCCTGGCAATCCGTGGGAAACAGGATGGAGCAAGTATGATTTGATGGATGTGCTGGATAACGATACGCCATGCATAATAAATCATGACGGACATGGTTTTGTGAATTACGGGCTGCGTCTGGGCAATTCTGATATAGATAGTTTGACAAATGACAAGTATTTCTTTGTTTATTCGCAGACATGCCTTGCAGGCTCTTTCGATAACTGCTACAAGGGCCATTACTATTCAGATGATTGCGCCGCAGAACATTTTACTGTTGAAACGCCTCATGGCGCATTTGCTGCCATAATGAACGCCAGATATGGTCTTGGAAGCGAGAATACTGTAGAGTCACCATCAGGGCATTATGACGAATCATTTTTCAAAGCTCTGTTTGAGCTAGGTATTAGAGAAATTGGAAAAACAAACCTGTATTCAAAGCAGGACAACGTCTGGCGCATCAACGAGAACGGGATGAGATGGGCATGCTATGAAACAAATTTGTTTGGAGATCCTGAAGTGGCAATAAAACAGCCGGTAATGGGCGTTAAAATAGTCGAGCCGGAGAAAGGACTCTATTTATTCGGAAATGGACCCCTCTTTCAGTTAGATCAAACGGTGGCGATAGGAAGCATCACGATAAAGGTTAATGCAAGTGCCCTGCCTCCTGATTCTGTCAGCAAGGTTGAGTTCTATGTTGACAATATACTGAAAAGCAGCGACAGCAATCCACCTTACGAATGGCGGTGGGAAGGATTTTCATTCGGCAGGTATGATGTGAAAGTTGTTGGCTATTCAAAGAATGGCGAGATAGCAAGCGATGAAATGCAGATATTCATCATATCTCTGTAACGTCTACTTTTTCTTTTCCTTAAACCCTCCAAATATCTTTAGCAGCTCTATAGGGAATGGGAGGAATATTGTGGTTGACCCTTTTGATGTTGCTGCCATGTCTGCTGCTGTCTGCAAGAATCTAAGCTGAATGCCTCCTTCAGATTCTGATATTATCTTTGCTGCCTCTGCAAGCTTTTCAGATGCCTGGAGTTCTCCTTCAGCAGCAATTATCCTCGCTCTTCTGCCTCTCTCCGCCTCTGCCGCCTTTGCCATTGCCTGCTGCATCCCCTGCGGGATTTCTACATCTTTGATTTCAACTGCCGTGACTTTCACACCCCATTCATCCGTCCTCTCGTCAAGAATTGTCTGCAGACGACGATTTATTTTCTCCCTCTCGCGCAGCACCTCGTCTAGCTCAACTTCGCCTATTACGCTCCTCAGCGTTGTCTGCGCCATTTGGGACGTGGCAAGCATGTAATTCTGTATGCGCACTACTGCATCCTCTGGATTCATCACCCTGAAGTATACAACTGCATTTACCTTTATTGGAACGTTGTCGGCAGTTATTGCTTCCTGGGAAGGCACATCAAGCACATGCTCCCTCAAATCGATTTTTATCATGTTATCAAATATCGGCAGTATGAAGAACAGCCCTGGCCCTTTAGCGCCAAGCAGTCGCCCCAGCCGGAATATCACGCCTCGCTCGTATTCCCTCACGATTTTTATTGCAGATGCCAGTATGACAAGCAGAATCAGTATCAGTACAACTATTGCAGATATTGGTATCATAAATATAACATGGTTTGAAAGCTATTTAAGTTTTGGTATGTCCGCCGGCTAGATTTCAACAATAAAACTTTTAAATAGCAGTTACATACATACTTCGCACGGTTTTAGAGGTGTAATGTGCATTATACTAGATTTGAGAAAGCACGCATAGTAGGCGCGAGGGCATTGCAGATAGCAATGGGTGCACCCTTGCTCATAAAAGTACCGAAGAGTACAAGCAATCCTGTGGAGCTTGCATTGCTTGAGTTTGAAAAGGGAGTAATCCCCATGACTGTAAAGAGGAGAGGAAAACTTATAAAAGGTCCTGTTGTATAGGTTGAGAAAATGGAAGAAGAAAAAATGCTTGTATCTGAAGAAATGTATATCTCTTGTGGCACCGAGATAGGAACACAGCAAAAAACAGCTAACATGGAGCCATTCATAGCCAGGGTTAGAAATGATGGTCTTTATATTATCAATATAACAGAGAGTGACCGCCGCATAAAGATAGCGGGCAAATTACTTGCAAGATATGACCCAGCTAATATTCTGGTTGTGGCAGTGCGCCAGTATGCCCAGAAGCCTATAACAAAACTGGCAGAGGTAACAGGCGTAAAAGCAATGCCAGGACGATTCCTGCCTGGCACACTTACAAATCCTCATTGCGACACTTTTTGTGAGCCAGATATTGTGCTGCTCACAGACCCTATAGGAGATTCTCAGGCTTTGAAAGAGGCAGTAAAGGTTGGCATACCTGTTGTCGCTCTCTGCGACACAAATAATGAAACAAAATATGTTGATTGGATAATACCTGTGAATAATAAAGGGAGGAAATCCCTTGCCCTTACATACTGGCTGCTTGCAAGGGAAATTTTAATGAATAGGGGAGATATAAAGAGCTACGACGAGTTTGAGATGCGGGTCGAGGATTTCGAAGCAGAGCTTTAGTTTTATCATCAAATATTATATACGCTTCCGCATTCAACTTTATTGATGGCAGGAAAAAAAAAGATTGTGCTTGTTGTCGACGATGAAGAAACGATGCAGGACTTGATAAGAAGAAATCTTTCCCGTCTGGATATGCCAATAAGCATTTACAGTGCTTTGAGCGGAGAGGAAGGAGTTGAGAGATATCGAACCCTTATGGATAGGGGAATGAAACCAGACCTTGTAATAATGGATTTAAATCTCACTCAGTGGGGAAAAGGCAAAATGGATGGGGTCGATACAACAAAGAAATTATTAGAAATGGACCCAGATGCAAACATATACGGATATACTGCCTGGTTTGCCACGGGGTGGGCAAAAAGCCTGGAGAAGGCAGGCGCGAAAAAAGTTATAGAGCGCACTATTCTTCCATCAGAATTCAGAAAAATGGTTGGAGAAATATTGAAAGATTGACTTTGCTGCCAACAAATAAATTTTTAAGGGTGCCACAGATTAACTTACAAGTATCATGGTCATAAAGTGCCCTGTATGCGGTGAGGAGAATCCTGATAATGCCACCATTTGTAAAGCTTGTGGTGCCCCACTTGGAAATCTGCCAGAAAAAAAAGCCCAATCTGGTAAGGTGTTGATAGCGATCTTCATATTTTCAATTCTCGTTGTTGTTGCAATTGTCGCAGCCCCAATAATATACAAGAGCGTCCCTTCCCATAACAAAACAGATGATTCTGACGGCGATGGAATGCCTGATGAATGGGAGCTGGCAAACGGCTTAAATCCAAATGATCCCAGCGACAGAAATACTGATGCTGATGGCGACGGCTTGACAAATTTTGAGGAATACCAGCTTGGTACAGACCCCCAGAATCCAGATACTGATGGCGACGGTGTGCCAGATGGGCTTGACCTCATCCCCAAAGCAGATGCAGGAATAAGAATCGAGATACCAAAAATCAGGATAAAAGATTTTGTTGATTTCCCGAGGAAACCGACAGGGCAGATATTTGCCAAGATTTATGTTGATGATAACCTTGTGGGAGAAGTGCCTTCCGAGCCAGCAGAGCTTGAGATAGACAAAATTTATGATGTAAACTGGTCCCTCACAGCAAATGTATCTGACGACCGTTCACACAAAGTCAGGATAGAGCTGTACGACAAAGATTTGTTAGGAGAGGAAATGCTGGATATAAACGGAGAGAGCCCAGCAAAAGATAAAGCAGGATATTATATGGAAATAAACTACTATCTCGGCACCAAAATTGGGCGCGAGCTTTCCGGTATGTCAGACGGAAGCAATGACGGCAACAGTGGCCTGCAGGATGATAAAGATGCAATGATAGAATATACCATAACTACCATTGACATGTCCACTGTTTAGACATGCGTTTTTATTAAGTAGAGCTTCTGCTTTTAGTTATGATGCTCATCAAAAATTTTGATGATTTGCTGTCACATTCACCCCCAGAGGTGATAGATGCTAGAAGGGATGCGCTTTCAATCCTACAGGAGGTATTGGAAGAGATGGATGCTTACAAAATCACAAAATTTTCGGTGAAAAAAGATGGAAACATGCTTTCTGTCAGGGGAAAGAAAATAGATTTATCCCGTTTCAAAAATGTATATGTTGTGGGATTTGGAAAGGCAGGCGTGGGGATGGCACTGGCTATTGAAGAAATTTTGCATGTAAAGGAAGGTGCGGTTATTTCCACTTCACATACCCATCAAGATGGGAGGAAGCCATCTGTCATTAAAGTCTTTAAGGGCTCACATCCTCTTCCATCAGAGGACAACATAAAGGCAACAGAGGAATTGCTCAGAATCGTGAACAAAGCAGGGAGGAATGATCTCCTTATTGTGCTCATATCTGGTGGCGGCTCCTCCCTGCTGTGCAAGCCCCGCATATCGCTTAAAAGCATGAGGGAAGTAACAGACAGACTGATTAAAGCAGGCTGCACTATAGAGGAGTTGAACACTGTGAGGAAGCACCTCTCTTATGTCAAGGGAGGACAGCTTGCAAGAATGAGCAGGGCTGAAGTGCTCTCTCTCATAATATCTGATGTCATGGGCAACCCTGTTGGGTTTATTGCGTCTGGTCCTACAGCGCCCGATAGCACAACGTACATGGATGCAAAAAATGTGTTGATGAAATATGGGTTATGGGAAAAAATGGAGGAGGTGAATGAAGCGATAAGCAGGGGCATAAAAGGGGAGATAGAGGAAACGCCTGAAAAAATCGACAATGCAATGAATATGATCATTGCTGACAACACCATGGCGTGCGAAAGGGCGAGAGAGGCTGCTCGGAGGAGGCGCTATTATTCTGAGGTTGTAAGCACCTCAATATCCGGAGAGGCAAAAAATGCAGGCAGGGACATAGCAAGTTATGCGAAGATATCCCCAAGGATGAAAGCTGCATTTATTTTTGGAGGAGAAACTACAGTAAACGTAAAAGGTAAAGGGATAGGGGGCAGAAATCAGGAGCTTGTTATGGGGGCAATAAGGAAAATTGAGGATGAGCGCATTGTCATCGTTTCATGCGGTACAGACGGCATAGATGGGAATAGCGATGCAGCTGGCGCAATAGGCGATGGAACAAGCATGAAAAGAGCAAAAAGGATTGGCATTGATGCAGATGAATACCTGAGAAACAATGATTCATATCATTTTTTTAAAAAACTCGGCGATTTGATAATGACAGGAGATACAGGAACAAACGTGATGGATATCCAGGTGGTTGTAAAATATTAAACACTACACTGCCACGACCTTTTTGACTTCAGGGATTTTGCTCTTCATCTCATTCTCTATTCCCATTTGAAGCGTGAGTTGCGCCATGGGACACCCGTGGCATGCTCCCTGAAGGCGGACTTTTACAATGCCGTTTTCTTCGTCCACATCCACAAGCTCAACGTCTCCGCCGTCCATTTGAAGTGCGGGGCGGATTGTCTCAAGAACTTCTTTCACCTTTTCTTTCATTTTTCACCTTTATTTAACTATTGTTTAATTAATTGAAAGCATGCGGCAGGGATATATATTATTATCGTTGGGGGAGGTTAATATTATGTATTGCAGGATGATATGCTTTCATGGGAAAGGTGAGAATAAGTGCTTCAATACCTGCAGACATATTAAAAAAATTTGATGAAGTGTGTAATAAAACAGGGCAGCCAAACCGCTCAAACGCTATAGTTGCGGCGATGCATGACTACATAGTGAATAACAGATGGATTGACAAAAAAGGGAAGGTTACAGGGGTTGTGTTGCTTATATATAACCATGATGTCAGGGGGGTAAATGCAGCTCTCACATCTGTCCAGCATTCATATGGCGACATTATAAACGCCTCTCTCCATATCCATATGGATATGCATCAGTGCCTTGAGATAATAGCGGTCGAGGGAGACATGGAGAAAATAAGTGGGCTCGTGAAAGGCCTTCAGGGAAAGAAGGGCGTTTTATCTGTAAAACTTGTCACAGCTGCATAATGTTTTAAATCTTCACCACATTATGCGTTTATGGAGGAACTGGCAAGAAGGATAGCACCACTGCTGAAAGAAAGACAACTAAAAATTGCGACTGCTGAATCATGTACAGGCGGCCTCATAGGGCATACAATCACAAACGTGCCTGGTAGTTCGGAGTACTACGAGGGAGGTATAATATCGTACAGCAATGAAATGAAAATGAAATTTTTAGAGGTAAATAAGCAGACCCTGAAGGAGTATGGGGCTGTCTCAGAGCAGACAGCTAGGGAGATGGCAGAAGGCGTCAGGAAAGCAACAGGTGCTGACATAGGAATTGCAACAACAGGCATAGCTGGCCCTGGCGGCGGAACTGCTGAGAAGCCTGTTGGCCTTGTCTACATATCCATTGCTGTAGAAGGCGAAACGAAAGTGGAAAAGCATATCTTCCATGGCAACAGGTGGGAAAACAAGGAGCAAACATGCAGGACAGCACTTTCATTGCTTTTAAATTATTTGGAGAAAAATGATTGAAATAGACGGCTCTTACGGAGAGGGCGGCGGACAGATATTGCGTATGTCTGTGGCTTTATCTGCCCTCGTGGGGA
>Ga0114934_10002424_pt1 | contig 11911 bp, 13 predicted proteins | sample 4SBtaG_2_FD_99695 | JGI IMG/M metagenome (GOLD analysis project Ga0114934, IMG submission 99695) | Deep subsurface microbial communities from Kolumbo volcano to uncover new lineages of life (NeLLi) - 4SBTROV10_white metaG | ecosystem: Environmental > Aquatic > Marine > Volcanic ...
CTCATTGGTTTGATGAGTGATGGGGGTGTTCATTCGCATATAGACCATTTTATGGGTATTGCCGATATAGCTTATAAAAACGACAAAGAGGTTTTCTTGCATCTTATAACCGATGGGAGAGACGTCTCTCCTACATCAGCACAAAAATATATCAAAGAGGTGCAAAAACATACAAATGAGAGAGTGAAAATTGCTACTGTAGGTGGACGTTTTTACTCTATGGATAGAGATAATCGTTGGGAGAGAGTACAACGCGGTTATGATGCTATTGTTAATGCAACAGCAAAAAGTAACCTTGATGCAAGTGCTTATATAGAACACTCATACTCTCTTGGGGAAACGGATGAATTTGTTCAACCAACAGCATTTGACGGATATGATGGTATGCAAGAGGGCGACAGTGTCTTAACTATCAATTTTAGAAGTGACAGAATGAGAGAGATGGTTCGTGCTATTGGCGATGAGAACTTTAGTGAATTTGATAGAAAAGATATTAGCGTAAATCTTGCAACAATAACAGAGTATGATAAGAGTTTTACTTACCCTGTACTCTTTAAAAAAGAACCACCGAAAAATACTTTAGCAGAAGTAATTTCAAAACAGGGGCTTAAACAACTCCATACCGCTGAAACAGAAAAATATGCACATGTTACATTTTTTCTCAATGGTGGGATCGATGAACCCTATGTAAATGAGACAAGAGTGCTTATTCCTTCTCCTGATGTAAAAACATATGATATGAAGCCGGAGATGAGCTCTGTTGCAGTGGGTGATGCTGTTCTTGATGCAATGGATGAAGCGTATGACTTTATCGTTGTTAATTTTGCAAACGGTGATATGGTAGGGCACACAGGTGATTTTGAAGCTGCAAAGTCAGCAGTTACAGCGGTAGATACACAACTAGGTCGTATTGTTAACAAAGCAAAAGAGCAAGAGTATGCTTTAGTGCTTACTTCAGATCACGGAAATTGTGAAGAGATGAAAGATGATGAGGGAAATGTTCTTACAAATCATACAGTTGGAAAAGTGTGGTGTTTTGTAATGGCTGAGGGTGTTTCACATGTAGAGTCGGGTGGACTCAATAATATAGCACCGACAGTTTTAAAACTTATGAATATAGAAATTCCAAAAGAGATGGATCATAGTTTAATTTAATGGAGAGGATAGTTTATGAAATTTAGTGGTAAAAATGTTTTAGTGACAGGTGCAAGTAGAGGGATAGGTGCAGAAATTGCAAAAATTTTAGCAAGTTATGGACTCAAAGTTTGGGTGAATTATAGAAGTGGTGCAGCTGAAGCTGATGCAGTGAAAGAGAGTATTGAAGCAGCCGGAGGCAGTGCAGCAGTTATCGGTTTTGATGTAAGTGATGAAGCAGCATTTATTGATGCAATGAAGACAATAGTTGAGAGTGATGGAGCGCTTTCATATCTTGTAAATAATGCTGGTATAACAAATGATAAACTAGCACTTCGTATGAAAACAGATGACTTTATGAGTGTTATCAATGCAAATCTTACATCTACTTTTATCGGTTGTCGTGAGTCAATGAAAGTAATGCGAAAGAAAAAGTTTGGTTCTGTTGTAAATATAGCATCAATTGTAGGTGAAACAGGAAATGCAGGACAGACAAACTATGCTGCTAGTAAGGGTGGGACTATCGCTATGACAAAGAGTTTTGCAATAGAAGCCGCAACAAGTGGTATAAGATTTAATTCTATAACACCGGGTTTTATCGCAACTGAAATGACCGATGTTTTAAGTGACGAAATAAAGCAGAGTTTTACCTCTAAAGTACCTATGAATCGCTTTGGAAAGCCTAGCGAAGTAGCCGAAGCTACCGCTTTTTTACTTTCAGATCACGCAAGTTATATTACGGGTGAAACTTTGAAAGTAAACGGTGGAATGAATATGGCATAGTTTAAGTTAAATTTGTTATAATTTTGAGATTAAAATTAAAAGATAGGAGCTATAATGGCACTTTTAGACGATATTAAAGAAGTGGTTGTTGAACAACTTAGTGTAAGCGCAGATGAAGTAAAAGAAGATTCAAAGTTTGTTGAAGATTTAGGTGCGGATAGCCTTGATGTGGTTGAACTTGTAATGGCTCTTGAGGAAAAATTTGATATTGAAATTCCTGATGATGAAGCAGAGAAAATTCAAACTGTAAAAGATGTTGTTGACTATATAGAAAATAAATAGTTGTAATTTTACTGAGACAATGTCTCAGTAAAATACTTTTAGTAGTTAACTGTATAGTTAATTTTTAAAAGTATTTTATATGAATGTGGAGATTTTATGAGAAGAGTAGTAGTAACTGGTATAGGAATGATAAACTCTGTTGGTAATGATAAAGAGAGTTCTTTTAAGGCTATTTGTGAGGGTGAATGTGGTATAGATACGATAACACATTTTGATCCTGAAAAATACTCTGTAAAAATTGCTGGAGAGGTAAAAGATTTTGACCCGACTACTGTGATGGATGCTAAAGAGGTAAAAAAAGGGGATAGATTTATTCATCTTGGACTCAAAGCAGCACAAGAAGCTATGACAGATGCTAATATCCCTGAAGGCACAGATATGGATAGATTCGGTACAAGTGCCGCTTCTGGTATCGGCGGACTTCCGTCTATTGAAAAAACATCTGTTATTATTGAGACAAGAGGACCAAGAAGAATATCCCCTTTCTTTATCCCAGGTGCACTAGTGAATATGCTAGGTGGTTTTGTCTCTATTGCTCACGGTACAAAAGGTCCAAATACTTCAAGCGTTACAGCATGTGCCGCAGGAACACATGCAATTAGCGATGCATGTAAAACAATTATGACGGGCGGAGCAGATAAAATGCTAGTTGTTGCTGCTGAAGCTGCAATTACAGGTGCGGGTGTCGGTGGGTTTGCTGCGATGAAAGCACTTTCAACGAGAAATGATGATCCAAAAGCTTCTTCACGACCGTTTGATAAAGATCGTGACGGTTTTGTTATCGGTGAGGGCGCAGCTGCACTTGTCCTTGAAACATATGAGGATGCAGTTGCGCGTGGAGCAAATATCTACGCTGAAATTGCAGGATTTGGTGAAAGTGGTGATGCAAGTCATATCACGACTCCAAGCTTGGATGGTCCTGCTCGTGCAATGAGAGCAGCATATAAAATGGCGGGTGAACCAAAACTTGACTATGTAAATGCACACGGTACAAGTACAGCAATAAATGATAAAAATGAAACAATTGCACTTAAAGAGCTTTTAGGTGGTGCAGAGAATTGCCCTCCAATGAGTTCTATTAAAGGTCAAATTGGTCACTCTCTGGGTGCGGCTGGTGGTATTGAAGCAGTTACATGTCTTATGGCTATGAGAGATGGTGTTATTCCTCCAACTATTAACTATACAACGCCTGATGAGAATTGTGATCTTGATTATGTTCCAAATGAGGCACGAAAAGCTGAATTGAATGTAGTTATGAGTAACTCATTTGGTTTTGGTGGAACAAATGGTGTTATAATCTTTAAAAAGATTTAGTAAGGTAAGGATTTAATTTGGCAACATATTTAGATTTCGAAAATAAAATTAAAAATATTCAAGAAGATGTAATTTCTGCACAAGTTCGTCACGATGAGGGTGAAGTTGCTAAGTTAAAAGAGAATTTAGATAAAGAAGTTTCTAAACTCTATGGAAAGTTGTCTGATTTTCAAAAATTACAGTTAGCTCGTCATGTAGATAGACCGTATGCGCTTGATTATATAAATCTTTTAATGAAAGATAAGTATGAGATACATGGGGATAGGCATTTCCGTGATGATGCTGCGATTCTTTGCTATATTGGATATATAGACGATGTGAAAGTTATGGTTATTGGTGAGCAAAAAGGACGTGGTACCAAGAATAAGATAAAACGCAATTTTGGTATGCCGCATCCAGAAGGGTATAGAAAAGCACTCCGTACTGCAAAATTGGCAGAAAAATTTAACTTGCCTGTCGTAATGCTTGTAGACACACCGGGTGCATATCCAGGACTTGGTGCCGAAGAGAGAAATCAAAGTGAAGCGATTTCAAGAAACTTGTTAGAGTTAGCTGACTTACATGTACCTACAATTTCAATTGTTATCGGCGAAGGTGGAAGTGGTGGGGCTTTAGCTATAGGTGTTGCTGATAAATTTGCTATGATGAGATACTCTATATTTAGTATTATCTCTCCAGAGGGTTGTTCTGCAATTTTATGGAACGATCCATCTAAAGTTGAAGTTGCTACAAATGCACTTAAAATTACAAGTGCTGACTTAAAAGAGTTAGGTCTCATTGATGATATTATTGATGAACCAATGATTGGTGCACATCGCGATCAAGAGGGTGCTGCGAGCGCTATGAAGTCATATATATTGAGTGAACTAGAGACTCTTCAAGCAATGAGCGATGAAGAGAGAATGGAAGTTCGTTACTCAAAACTTATTGCACCGGGTGAATTTTCTGAAGAGTGACTCTACTCTTCTTTCTCCTCTTTTAAAAGTGGATTAAACTTTGGTCTTTTTAACCTTTTAGCCTCTTTAGAAAACTTTATCAAATCTTCTACATTATTCATATTCTCACTACCATTTTGTAAAGAGAGTTTAAAAAGCTCATAAGTCGTGAGTACATCAGACATTGCCCTATGGTGTGTTGCTTCGGGGTATAAATCAAAATAATCATTGAGGTAAGAGAGAGCATATCGATAAGAGGTGAGCGTACGCTCTGCGAGTGCTAAAGAACATAAACTACGATTGAGTAATGGTTCTAGTCCAAACTTTTCAAGGGAATCTGAAATAAATTTATAGTCAAATTTTACATCATGTGCTATAAAGATAGCATCTCCTAAAAAGAGTTTAAACTTTTTGAGTACATCTTTTGGATTAGGTGCATGTTGTGTATCTTGCACAGATATTCCTGTTAATTGAACAATATGTTCGTTAATTTCATCACACTTTACCAATGATTCAAAGCTAGCAGTTATGACACCGTTTTTGACCTTAACAGCAGCAATTTCGATAATTTGATGTTTCTGTACTTTTGAGCCGTTTGTCTCTATATCAACGATGCAAAATTCTGCCTCTTCTATGGGAATAAATTTTGTATCAAAGTAAAAATAACCTCTGTTTTTGATGATATTGAGCCCCTGAGATTTCCACATCTCTAAAGAGGTGTCAAGTCCACATTGAAGTTGAGACTTTAAAACATCAGCTCCTAGTCCACTTGAAGCAAGTCTAGAGATACTTTTTTGATCAAGTTCAAAATCAGTGTTTAGCATTGCGGATAAAATCCTTTACTTTTTTCTGATCTTTTATACCGTGTGCGGCTTCAACTCCACTGCTTATATCTACTCCATAAAAACCATACTCACAAAGTGATGCTACATTTTCTGGAGTCAGTCCGCCGGCTAAGATGATTTTTGAACAATCTACATCCTTAAACCACTCTATATTGATTCTTTTTCCTGAACCTCCATACGCTTCACAATAAGCATCTACAAGTCTATACTCATCTTGATAAAGGAGAATATCCTCTTTTGATTTGGCTCTTATAACTTTGATATGTGGGATTCTCAGTGCTTCATAAAGTGTTTGATTGGCTTCAAAATGAATTTGTGCTAATGTTGCTCCTATGTAACTACATGTAGAGTTTATAAACTCTACATCTTTATTGACAAAGAGTGCAACTTTTTCAACAAATGGAGGGAGCTTTTCTATGATTGCCTTAGCATTATCGGGGCTAAGGTAGCGAGGAGATTTTTCATAAAATACAAAGCCAAGAGCATCTGCTCCAGCATCAATAGCGAGCATTGCATCTTTATAGGATGTTATACCACAAATTTTTGTTCTCATTAGATTTGAAGACTCTTGATAGCTTCTGCCTTATTTGCATGTTTAAATACATAACTTCCCGCAACAACAATATCAACACCTACATCTTTTAAAATTTGGACATTTTTATCGCTTACACCACCATCAACCTCTATAAGACAGTGAGGATTCAGTTTGTTTCTCATGGCATTGAGCCTGGCAGCTTTGGGTACAACACTCTGGATAAAACTTTGTCCACCAAAGCCAGGATTGACACTCATTAACAATACCATATCTAAGTCTTGCAATAAAAATTCAATACTTTCAGGCGGTGTATGAGGATTTAAAACAATGGCCGGTTTAATGCCTAAAGAGCGAATCTTTTGGATAAGTCTATGTGGATGTTTCTCTTCTTCTATATGAAATGAGATATACTCTGGTTTTAAAGGAGCAAAGAGCTCTACAAAAAAAGTATTGTTTTCAACCATTAAGTGAATATCAAGCGGCTTTGTAGCACATTGAGCTATACTTGAAACTACTACAGGGCCAATAGTAAGGTTTGGAACAAAATGTCCATCCATTACATCTACATGTACAAAATCACATCCTGCATTACAAATTGCTTCAACATCTCTTTGTAAATTTCCGAAGTCTGCAGACAAAACACTTGGTGCAACTTTCATCATTTTTAACCTTTTTATTTTTTAAGTTCGTAATTTTACTCTCTATCTGGTTAAAAAGAATATAAATTTATCGTTATCAAATGATAAATCGACTTGTACCCCTTTTCTGTCTTGTGCTATTTCAACTAAACTACTTGCTTCATGATAGGTTCTAGGAAGCGTGATATTAACACTTATATTCTCATCAGCAAGAAGAGTCTTTACCTTCCCTCCAACAATATTAACAAGCTCTGCAAGTGTATCTAAAATAAGCTCTATATCCTCTGTCTTCTCTCCTATGAGGAGCTCACATGCTGTTTTAGCAATGCCTACTGGAAAAGCGAGCATAACCATCCCATCCATATCCCCATAAAATCCTATAGAACTTGCTATCATCTCTTTTTGTGCTGCTATGTTGAGTGCTTGCACTTTGGCAGACTCTTTGGCAGCTTTTGAGTTTGTCATCATCTCAATTGTGGCAACTGTTGCATCAATAAAATTTGGAAGTTCTGTAACTGTTGCTTTATTGAGAACTCTTTTACTTTTTGCTGCTGCTGCAGAGGATGCTCCTAGCTCACGAAGAAGCTCCTTATCCCCTAAAATAGTATCCATACTATCAAAGAACATAATCCCAGAATCTTCAAGTGTCTCTTTGAAAGAGATGGGTGTTTTTTCAAATGATAGACCCACAAAACATATAGTTGCGTTAAACTCGGCTGCAGATGAAGCAAGTTTTGATAAGAAGTTGAGCGCATGAATATTCATCGATATAACTTTATATGCATCAAAGATAAAGAGTCTAAAACCAACATTTAAAGAGTTATTATGATAAGCGATGTTGAAAGTATTTCCTATCTCTGCATCTAAAAATGATGAAAGTGTATAGATGATGGCATTACCGGTAACTCTTGTAGCAATATTAAGCCCCATCTGCCCAAGAAGACTTTTTTCAATGATGAAGTCATAAGTCTCACTATTTTTTGATTTTTCTCTAAACTCATCATAACTTTGTGCGATGATAGGATTGTGTCCATTATCATGAAGTTCAATAGCCATAGCAGCTTTTTGGGATTTATCATCGTTGTAAAGAAGTACATTTTTTGCTGCTTCACTCATCCCTGATGCAAAAAGATGGGCGATTTCTCGGGTTTCAAATAGTGAAAAATGAAGTTTACCTTTATAAAACTTCAATATCGCATCATATTTTTTTTGATCATAATCACAAAAACCGACACTAATTCCACTGTTGTTTTCTCTGACTTTTTGAAACATTTTAATAAATGTATCAATTCCGTTTCGATTAAAAAAGATAACTTTTTTAAGTGAAACCAACACCATATTTACATTGAGTCTGACAGTAGCATCAATATCCTCGATGCTTAATAAAGCACCCGTACTATTGCCGTCTAAAAAGCCTTGTGGATTAAAAATACCGACACCGTCTTTTACTATTGCTCTCATTGGACTCCCATAACCTCGATAAATTCTTCATATATATCTGATACAAAATCTATCTGAAACTCTATAAAATCATTCAAATCAGCTTTTACAAACTCTTCTTTGGAAAGTGTAAAAAAGAGTAACAGATGCATCCATTGTGCAAGTTGTCCCACTTGTGTATCTTCTATTTCGTGAGTACCAGAAGCTGCTTGTATAATTTGTACTATCTCTTCTGACATTTCCCACTTGTGTGCGATTGCTACACAAATATCAAATAAATCCATACCTGTTAATCTTTGTAAAATAGTATTATAATCTATTTCATGAGCACTTCTTAAAAGTCTTATATCATTTAAGTGCTCACTGAAAAGGGCTTCGGAAATAATGATACTTGCAGGAAGTAAAGCGATAGCACTCTCTATCTCTTTGTTCTGAATGCCTAGATGTTTGAGTATTGTTTGCCAATTTGCCGATAATTCTGCTTGTAAGTTGTTAAAAGAGTTTTTATTGAGAGAAAAGAGCACCCACTTTTCTGGGGAGAGAAGATTTATAATATAGTTGTAAACAGATTGCTGTGAACCTGAGACACCCAAAATACCAAATATTTGAGAGACATTAGAAATCTCGTTTCTGAAACCGTATATTGATTTATTCACGAGTTTTTTCAAGTAAGCATTCAGTGCTAAATCACTCTGAGCAATTTTTGCCGATTTGACCAAGTCACCGCCATCTAGCAATGAAAGCGTCATCTTTAACTTCTGGGGTAGTGGCGGCAATCTGTCTATGTAAGAATCTATTGTATCTTTTGTTATCATTATACTCTACTTCATATTATATGCTAAAGCATTTTATCTCTATAATAATAAAAAAGATATAAAATGAAATCTCTTTTTATGCATATACCTTTTTATTGAAATCATCAAAGGCTTTTAGTGTGCTCTCTAGTAGTTTTTGTGTATCTTTAAAAATCTGTTCAATACTATTTGTACTTGATTTTTCTTTTGGCTGTAAATCTTTCATAGAGTTGTCAAAAGCCTGTACGATATTGGTTTTTACATGGTTTTTTTGGTTTTCATCTCTTGGTTTGCTCGGTTCAAAAATAGCGGCTATTTTTTGTGCTATTTGTGAAATAGGTGATTTTTGAGAGGAGTCTTGCAACTCTTTTAAAAAGTCATCGATAAATGGTTTTGCTATCTTCATAAAGCCATCAATCTCTTTTTGGTCTTGTTCACTTATCCCGTTACTTTTGACTGAGAATTGAAAAGATTGCATAGAAGAATAACTAAGCTTATCAACACTTCCTGAGCCATTTTCACTATGCGCATAAGAGCCACTCTGCGCATTTGAAAAGTCAAGTTTTATAACATCTCCGCTTGAGGTTTTCATCGCAATATTTAAGTCATGAGATTGGTAGGCACTCACCCCATATGATGTGTTCATAACAAATCCTTTTGTCTAGATACTATACAATCGGATAATAATAAATAAAGTTTACACTTAAAGGATAATAATTATCCTTTAAGTGTACTACTGATACAATGGTACCAGTTTATAAAAAGGATAAGAGATGAGACAGTATGAAACATATAGATGTAATAAGTGTGGTAATGTAGTAGAGGTCCAAAATGTTGGTGGTGGTGAACTTCATTGTTGTGGAGAAGCTATGGAGATGGTTACTGAAAATCTAACTATCGTTAATCTTATGAAAGCATTTGCAGGGGAATCACAAGCAAGAAACAAATATGAATATTTTGCAAAAGTGGCTCAAAAAGAGGGGTATAGAGATATTGCAGAACATTTTCAAAGAGCAGCGAACAATGAAAAAATGCATGCAAAACTAGAACTTTCACTTGCAAATAGAATGATACATGAGAGTGAAGAGAGTTTTGGCGATACAAAAGCAAATCTTCAAGCAGCAATTGATGGTGAGAATTATGAAAACACAACTATGTACCCAGACTTTGCAGCAATAGCAAAAGAGGAGGGGCATAAAGAGGCAGCAACCCTTTTCAATGCTATAGGCAAAGTAGAAGTAGAACATGAAAAAATGTATAAGATGCTTTTAGAGAGACTTGAAGCGGATGCTGAATTTGAGAGTGAAGATGAAGAGGAGGCTTGGATATGTGAAGTGTGTGGACATGTGCATTATGGGAAAAAAGCTTTGAAAAAATGTCCAGTATGCAAACACCCTCAAGAGTATCAATCAAGGTTAAATTCTAAAAAGTAATTTTATTTTGCTAAAATTCCAGTATGAAAAATACATATAAAATTTTAGTAACGAATGATGATGGATATGAGGCGAAAGGTTTGCTCTCTTTAGTAAGCGCTTTAAAAGAACTTGAAGATGTAGAGCTAACAGTTGTTGCCCCTGCAAATGAAAAGTCAGCCTGTGGGCATTCGCTGACTTTGACTCGCCCTCTACGCTTTGTAAGCGTTGAGGATGATTTTTATAAGTTAGATGATGGAACGCCAAGTGATTGCGTCTATCTCTCCTTAAGTACTCTTTTTGAAGAAAATCGTCCCGATTTACTTATAAGTGGTATTAATCGTGGCTCGAATATGGGTGAAGATATTACCTATAGTGGAACAGCTGCTGGTGCGATGGAGGGAGTTTTACATGCTGTTCCTTCTATTGCTATTTCTCAGGTGATGGACTTCACAAACCCTGATGGAGATTTCTCTTTAGCACAAAAGTGTATCAAAGAAGTTGTTACAAAGATAAGAGAAGATTCATTTCCTCTGCCAAAACGAGAATTTTTAAACATCAATATTCCGCCTGATTTGCAAGATGCCAAGATGCAGGTAACCTATGCAGGTTTTAGACACTATGCAAATGACTCACATGTACATAGAAATCCTCGTGGAGAAGAGTTTTACTGGCTGGGGTTGCATCCGCTTAATTTTTCTCCTCGTCATGGTGAAAATAGTATGAGTGATTATGAAGCTATCCAAGCGGGTTGTATCTCTATTACACCTATTATGCTTGATTTGAGTGCGTATAAAAGTATGGAAACTCTGCAAGAGTGGCTATGAAACATAACCGTATAAAACTTTTACTCCAAGATGAATTTACGAAACTGCAAAATGCCAATATAATTTTACTTGGAGTAGGGGGTGTTGGAAGTTTTTGTTTGGATTGTCTCTATCGAAGTGGCGTAGAAAATATCACGATAGTTGACTTTGACACCTATGATGCAACCAATCAAAATCGTCAAATGTGGTCAGAACTGCATTTAGGTGAAACAAAGGTTGCAGCACTTCAAAAACATTATCCACATGTAGAGATTATTAACAAACGCATTGATGAGGAGTGGGTCAAAGCGTTTGACTTTGAGCAGTATGATGTAGTGCTTGATGCGATAGACGATACCAAAGCAAAACTCGCCCTTGCGCAAAAGTGCTATAAAAAACTTATCTCCTCCTTTGGGAGTGCAAAACGACTGGACCCTACTCAGATAAAAGTAGATGATATTTGGAAAAGTTACGGCGATAGGTTCGGTGCAAAGATACGCTATGAGTTGAAAAAAAGAGGCTTTAATAAAAAATATAAAGTGATATTTTCAAGTGAAGCGGCGCAGGTAAAGGAGAAGGGGAGTTTTATGGGTGTTACTGCCTCATTTGGACTTACGCTCTGTGCTGAGGCGATAAAAAAAATAAGAGAGAAAAATGTTTGATTTTTTAGAGAGTGATTGGTTTAACATAGCTTTAAATATACTTTTTTTAATTCTCATCTCCTATGATGTAAAAAAATATTTTGAGACGAAAAAAAGAGAATATATAATAAATATAGTCCTCACGATAGGTTTTGCTATCTGGGCACTCTACCCCTACTATAAAAGTTATTTTGGCTGGAATGAGCTACAAAAAACCGAGATGACATCGACATGCAAGAACGAGAGCAATAAAACTCTCTGTGCATGTATGGATGATCATATCTTTAAAGAGTATGTTTATGCAGAGTATAAACAACTCGATAAAAAATCAAATGAGTATCAAGCATTTTTA
>Ga0114934_10002426_pt1 | contig 11905 bp, 12 predicted proteins | sample 4SBtaG_2_FD_99695 | JGI IMG/M metagenome (GOLD analysis project Ga0114934, IMG submission 99695) | Deep subsurface microbial communities from Kolumbo volcano to uncover new lineages of life (NeLLi) - 4SBTROV10_white metaG | ecosystem: Environmental > Aquatic > Marine > Volcanic ...
ACCTGTTTACTGCAGTGATTGTTTTAGAAACAACAAACCACAGGATTCCGGAAATGATAGATATTCAAGAGATGATAGAGGTTCAAGAAATGACCGTAGAGATGAATCTACAACTGTAACTTGTGCTGATTGCGGTGACGAATGTACAGTACCATTTGTTCCAAGAAGTAACAAACCTGTTTACTGCAGTGATTGTTTTAGAAACAACAAACCACAGGATTCCGGAAATGATAGATATTCAAGAGATGATAGAGGTTCAAGATATTCAAGAGATGATAGAGGTTCACGTACTTCATCTAGACGAGAATCCAGTCGAGATAATTCTAGATCTAGTAGACCTCGAAATGATAAATTTTTGAGAAAGCAAGAGAGTTTCTTTTCAGGTGGCTCAGACAAATTCTTTGAAACTATCAAAGAAAAATTATATGAAATTTTAGGTGGAAAAGTTTGTTCCAATTGTGGCTTTAAAGATGAACGAGCATTAGGAATTAGTCCGATTTCTGATGATGTAACTTCAGATAATTCTGGTCGTGGTGGTGATGCTGCCTCTTGGGGAAAATATATTTCAGCACCAGATCGTGCTAGAGAAGAATTAAAGGTATTTTGCCTCAATTGTAATCAAATAAGAGAACCTACTCCAAAAAAAACTGAAGATAGATCAAGACCAAAATCAAAAAAGAGTAAGTATTTTCCTAGATAGATAGTAAAATCATCTTTGAGAATTTGTTAACACTTTAATTATAATTATTTTAAAATTAATTCATGAATAGTGATTTCAAGGCATTAGGAGTATCCCTAATTGCAGTTGTTGGAATTGTAACTGGGTATTTCTTCCTTAATCTATAGAACTACTCTTTGATTATTTCTACAACATACTCATTAATTTTGGTAGAAATTAACGTATGTTCCTTATCAATTACTGACTGAATAAAATCTGCAAAATTTTCAACTTCATCCTCACTTTTGAGCAATATACTGTGAGCTGATTTATCCTTTAATGAAATTACCAACTCGTTTTTGATAACATTTAGAATTCCTGTAATGTAAGTCTCTTTTCCTTCTTTGATGAAAATTAGGCTGGCTAATTTTTGAGCCTCGTACTTGTCATCACACGTAATTTGGATTTTCATTTATCTTCAAATAGGAATTGGTCTATCTGGTTTTTTGCTTTTTCTCTGTTTTCTTGATGAACTGCAAGAAATGCATTAATTTTTTCAATCAATATCGCTTTTAATTCACCTGAAAGTAGTTTCCCAGATTTGTAATCTTCATAAATTGTTTTTAATTTTTCATCATCTGGTTCAAAGAATATTCTAAGATATTGATATGACACATCAATGTCTGGATTTCCACCAAGCTTTCTATGTTGCTCAATATCTGGTTGTCCACCTGAAAATGCATGTTTGTTAATTTTCTTTTTAACCACATCTGGAGAATCTGTTGTGTAAACTGTACCTTTGTCATCTGACGCTGACATTTTTCCACCTGGACCTTCTAAAGCTGGAATCATTATATTGTGAATTAATGCGGGTTTTTGTTTTCCAATTTTTTGTGCTATGTCACGTGTTAGTCTAAAATGAGGATCTTGATCAACCCCTAATGGAATTAACACTGGTTTATCTTCAATAAAGCATGGTGCAGATTGCAATGATGTGTAAAAAATCATTCCAATGTTTGTATCGTTAGTAAATCCAAACGTTGCTTTTGTATTTGAAAAATTAATTTTCTTTGCTACTTGAGCTGCAATTGGATAAAGTGTTTGAATATTTCTTGTATTGATAATAATCTTAGTTTTTTCTGGTTTGAATCCTAAGGCAATAAAATCTAAAGCATTCTCATATGCATAATTCCTTGTTTCTTCCAAAGTAAGATTTGGTTTTGAGAAGAATTTCTCATCATCTGTAAGTTGAAAATACATATTGACATCAAATTTTTCTTGTAGCCATTTTGCAAACATCCAAGGTACCAAATGTCCAATATGGGTATGTCCAGATGGCCCTCTTCCAGTATATAGAAAGAATTTGTTACCTTTTTCATATTCATCTAATATTCTAGTCATTTCTCTATGAGAGAAGAAAATGCCTCTTCTGAGCATGAAATTGTCCTCTCCTGTAATTCGCTTAATTCTGTCCAATAATTCTGTAGAAATTTTTTCTGTGCCAAATTGCTTGATTAATTTATCATAGTCAATATCTCCCTCGACATGCCAAGGAGTTACAATAAAGTCATCAGCTGACATTCATCTTGACTTAGGTTAAGGTTTAAAAAGTCTTTTTCGGATTCTTTGCTGTTGTCGCAAGTTTTTCATGAAATTGAAAAAAAAATTATCACCTCTCTAAGAGATACTTCCAAACAAACTCCTACATCTCTAGAAAAATCAACACAACTTTCACCTGATCAAATCCGACGCGGAATTGAGTGGCTTAGATTAAAAGAATTGGCTATTGTAAATGAATCAAAATCAAGTGTCATTAGTTTGGGTAAAAATGGAATTGAATCTTTTGAAAAAGGATTACCTGAAAGAAGATTGTTAAATTTACTAAAGAATGGTCCCAAAAAATTATCTGACTTACAAAAAGAATTAGGGTTTGTTTTTGGGCCATCAATGGGATTAGCTAGAAAAAATAATTGGGTCGAAGCATCAAATGATCAAATCACTCTAAAAAATTTCCCTTCGGAACTACCTGGAGAAAAAACTCTAAAACTAATTGGAAATGAAAAACTATCAAAAGATAAAATTGATGTAAATGATTTATCTGCACTTTTAAAACGACCTGATTTTATTATTGAGGATGTATTAAAGACTCAAGAAATTACTTTATCTGATTCTGCAAAATCAATTATACTTTCTGATTCATCTGGAGGAATTGATGTTGAAGCAAAAGTCCCCGAAGTTTTTGTAGCAAGAACACATCCTCTTAAAGATACGATAGACGAAATTAGAGAAATATTTGTCACACTTGGTTTCTCTGAAATTCTTGGCAACATGACTCAATCAAGCTTTTGGAATTTTGATTCTCTATTTACTCCACAAGATCATCCTGCAAGAGAATTACAAGATACATTTTATCTAGATAAAATCAACGCTAAAAAAATTGGAACTCCTGAACAAATTAGAAAAGTTTCTGAGTCTCACAAAAAGAATTGGCGATATCAATGGGATATTAACGAAGCAAGAAAAATGGTTTTAAGAACTCATACAACTTGTGTGACCATCAAACATTTAGCTGAACAGAAACCTGATGAGGCACGAATTTTTTCATTAGGTAGAGTATTTCGTAACGAAAAGGTTAGTTACAAACATCTTGTAGAATTTAATCAAATAGAAGGAGTAGTGGTTGGAAAAGATGCCAATCTGAGAAATTTAATGGGAATTCAACGTGAATTTTACAAACGAATTGGAATTACTAAAATAAAATTTTGGCCAACATTTTTCCCATACACCGAACCTTCTCTTCAAACAATGGTATACAATGAAAAGTTAGGAAAATGGATTGAATTATTTGGTATGGGTATTTTTAGACCTGAAGTAACAAAGCCTCTTGGAATTACAAAACCTGTTTTAGCTTGGGGTGGAGGAATTGAAAGAATTGCTATGCTAAAATATGATCTCGATGATGTAAGGGAATTTTATAATAATAATTTAGGATGGTTAAGGAGTGCTACAAAATGCCAGTAGTTGAATTATCATATTCTCGTCTTCAAAAATTAGTTGGTAAAGTATCAAAAAAACAAATTTCTGATTCTTTACCTTTTCTTGGATTAGATATAGAATCTGAAGATAAAGATCTGGTTAGGATTGAATACAGCCCAAATAGACCTGATTATTCCACTGATTTTGGAATTGCCCTTGGGTTGCAAGGATTACTTGGGATTAAAACTGGAAATGTAAAGTTCAATGTAAAAAAATCAAACAAGTATTCAATTTCTGTAAAACCTACTGTATCAAAGATTCGTCCTTTTGTGACTGGAGTTGTTGCAAAGAATGGAAAAATCGACGATAAAACTATCAAGCAATTGATGACCATGCAAGAAGATCTTCATTTTGGTATAGGAAGAAAAAGAAAAAAATCATCAATTGGAATTCATGATTTAGACAAGATTTCATTTCCTCTAGTTTACACAACTACTAATAGAAATCACAAGTTCGTACCTCTAAACTCTGAAAAAGAATTGACAATTTCAGAAATTTTAACAAGTACTGATGTTGGAAAAGATTATGGTTCCTTACTTGGACAATCATCACAAGTACCTCTAATTCTTGATAATGATCAAAATACAGTATCTTTTCCACCCATAATTAATGCAGCAGTCACAACTGTTACGACTAAAACAAAGAATCTCTTTGTTGAGGTTACTGGAATCAATAAAGAAGATGCTGAAGATATGCTTGCAGTTGTTGCCACTATTTTACAAAGCTCTGGTTTTACATTAGAATCAATAAAAATTTCTGGTGCAAAAAATTCATCACCAAAATTTGTTTCTAGAAAACTTATCATTAATTCATCTTTAATCAACCAGACACTTGGATTGGATCTAAAAATTTCTAAAATTATCTCATGTTTGAAAAAATCTCGTTTAGATGCAACATCTAAAGGAACAAACATAATTTGTACAATTCCTGCATATCGTTTTGATATTTTTGGACCTATGGATTTAGTTGAAGAAGTTGCTTTAGGATATGGAATACAAAATCTTGAACCAACTGTATCTCCATCACAGACTATAGGAAAAATTAATCCTATATCACTTCAATTAAAATCTCTAGACAAAACAATGATTGGATTAGGTTATCTTGAAGCCTTGAATTCAAGTTTGACTAGTAAACGAGTATTATATGATATGACTAACAGAGATTCTACAAAAATTATATCTGTACTAGATTCAAAAAGTCAAGAGCACACAATTTTACGTGATTCCATACTTCCTGGACTATTAGAAAACCTTTCAAAAAATATTCATGAGTCTTATCCTCAAAAAATGTTTGAAACAGGAACTATTTTTGTTACAAACAATCCTATTGATGAAAAAATTAATTTTTCTGGTATTAGTGCTCATAAAGATGCAAATTTCACTGAAATAAAATCAATAGTTCAATCCGCTTTGAACATTGGATTTGGAGTTCAAATTGAAACAAAAACTTCATCAAATCCTACATTTGAACAAGGTCATTGTGCATCAATTATTTTGAATAATATTCCAATTGGAATAATTGGAAAAATTGATTCAAAAATTATTGAAAATTATAAAATCCGCGTACCTGTTGTAGGATTTGAAATTTCATTGTCTGATTCTGTTCTTAAATCCCCTTAGAAATGAAATAATCAACAAAACTATTCCTAAAATTACAAACCCAATCCCTATGGAAATCTCAATTTTTAGTCTTTCATGAATATCTAAAATTTCAAGATATCCATAATCTTGATTTGATGTTACTTCATCAAGGAACTGAATTTGGGGATAATCAAAGATTATGATCATTGAACCTAAGATCAATAAAGTAATTCCAACAAAAAAGAGTGTTTCATTTTTTAGTTCCATACAAATGATATTTTATATCGAAATTTATTTTTACTTCAATTCATTTTTCTGAATAAAAATTTCAATGGTTTTTAGTAGGAGTATGATTATCGTTATGCGCCCAAGAGCAGGCATGCAGACGGATTAGGATGAGTCGATCGTAATGATACCAGTGATTTCTAATTCACCCAGGTGTGCTACATTATGGGCAGCCCCGGTTTTAGAACGCGAGGAGGCGTATGGCTATGACCGATGAGTTTGTGCGAGTCAGAACCGGGGAACATTTCTATTTTCAAAAAATATTAAACCTCGAAAATTATACAGAAAATTAAATGGTAAATTACTGGTTAGCTAAACAAGAACCAAGTGGTCCAAGAGGATATAATTTTGAACAACTAAAAAAAGAAAAAACAACTGTTTGGGATGGAGTTCATAACAATCTTGCATTAAAGCATATGAGAGAAATGAAATCTGGAGATTTGGTTTTGTTTTACCATACTGGTGACGAAAGACAAGCTGTAGGGATTATGCAAGTGACTTCAAAACCATATTCAAATCCTAAAGAGGATGTGGAACGATTCATTGTTGTTGATGTAAAATACAAAAAATCATTAAAACGTCCAGTAACACTTGATGAGATGAAAAAAGAGAAAAAATTCAAAGATTGGGAGTTGATTAGGATTTCAAGATTATCTGTAATGCCTGTTCCAAAGCCCATCTGGGATTCTATCATAAAGAAGTCTCAAAACTAACAATAATCGCTTTATTGATATAGTCGATTTATTTAATTTCTGTATGGCAACAGCTTATGTTTTAATAAACTGTGAATTGGGTTCTGAAGAAGCTATTATTCAGCAACTAAAGGGCTTGGAAGGTGTTAAGGAAGTTCATGGAACTTTTGGTGCATACGATATTTTGGCCAAGATCGAATCTGATACTGTTGAAAAACTTAGAGAAACAATTACTTGGAAAATCCGAAAAATTGAAAAGATTCGTTCAACTCTTACCTTGATGGGTATTGAAGGTCAAACATAAACACCCTTTTTTCTTATTATGATTCTACATTTTATTTTTGTAGTACCCGAAGAAGATCGTGAAAAACGACAATTTGAGTTTGAATATGTTAAAAAAATGAGTAAATTTTACCAAATTTGGTTAAAGGAAAAGTTTGGCCAAGAATATGAAATTCAATGTGATGAGATGATAACAAAACCTAGAAGCATTCTTCAACGTCTTGATACACATACACTTGTGCGTGATCATGAACAACGAGGAAAAGATATTTTCCATTTCTATCTAACTCATTTCAAACCTTGGTGGACTGATTGTACATGTGAAGGATATCATGCTGAAAATTTTGGAATGATATTTTGGCAAAGCCCAAAAGAATCTAACGACACTTTGTATCTTGCAGAAAAGAATTGTACTACTGTATCTCATGAATTAATTCATGAAATGTTAAGAATTGCAGGACATAAAAAATTCATTCAAGACGTTCATGATGTATGGACAAAACATCTCTTTGAACAATTAGAATTTGAACAATATGGTGAAGATTTTAAAAAAACTGATGGTAAACCTATGTTCCTAACAATGGATACTTCACAATTTAATTTAGAATAAAATTTTTACAGTTAACATTTTGTAACTGAATAAATATTGTTTTCAAAATTTGCAGTTTTGAAATCTAATTTATTTTCAGGATCATCATTTCTTGATTTACTTAATGTTTCAAGTTCTACTAATGCATCTCCTCTAAATCCAACTGAGGAACCATAAATCCCATCAGTTAACATTGTTCCATGATCACCTTTCTTGATATCATCAACCATGTCATAGAATCTAGTAGTTTCTTTTTTGTTTACTGGGTTTCCTGTTGCTTTGTTATATGCAACAGCAATGTACATACCATTATTTTTAACTGCAACAGGAATTTTGTGATTTTTACCTGATTCTCCAGGAATAGTATCATTTACAATGACTTCACATTTGTGATACATACTAGATACATATGCAAAGAATCTGTATTGAGCATATTTTCCTGCAGCATCTTCTTCACATCCGACAAAAACTTTGTGCAATAATTCTAAAGCATCATCATTCATACTTTGTAATCTATCATCAATTCTTCCTCTTTCCAAAAGTTCAGATTTACACTCTTTAGCAACTAACACTAAAATGAAATCTGGTAAATTGTAATTTTTAAGGGCAGCAACAAATGCTCCTGCTTGTGACATTCCAAATTTTGGGAATCCTTTATTGACCATAATTACACCTCATTTTAGAAAATCTGCAACTCCCCAACATTGTATTAAAAAGCTGCTTTTGGCTTATAATTGTTAAGAATTTACATGCCTATTGAAACAATAATTTGAATTTTTTAATTGCAAATATTAAATTCGGGAGAAATTTATCGCATATTGTGGAAACCGATACAACTTCAGAACTTGTTTCTAATGTTTATTTGAAATTAAAAGAAAATATTGTAAAATACAGAAATGTTGTAGGAAGACCATTAACTTTAACAGAGAAAATCCTATCTGGTCATTTCAACAATATTGATGAGACTGTATATTCAGGTGGCAAAGATTATGTATTTTTGAAACCAGATAGAGTTGCATTACAAGATGTCACTGGTCAAATGGTGATGCTTCAATTTATGCAAGCAGGACTCAAACAAACATCTTTACCTACAACTGTACATTGTGACCATCTCATTAGAGCAGAAGTTCAAGGTGACATCGACATGAAAGTTTCTCTTGATGAAAATAGCGAAGTTTTCAAATTCCTTCAATCAGCTTGTGCAAAATATGGTTGTGGATTTTGGAAACCTGGTGCAGGAATTATTCATCAAGTTGTTCTTGAAAATTATGCATTCCCTGGTGGATTAATGATTGGTACTGATTCTCATACTCCAAACGCTGGAGGTCTTGGAATGATTGCTATTGGTGTTGGTGGATTAGATGCTGCTGAAACTATGGCTGGTATGCCTTGGGAATTACTTTATCCTAAAAGAATAGGCGTTAAACTTACTGGGGAACTAAATGGATGGACTGCACCTAAAGATATCATTTTGAAAGTTGCTGATGAATTAACCGTGTCTGGAGGTACAAATGCAATTGTTGAGTACTTTGGTTCTGGAACAAAATCTATCAGTTGTACGGGAAAAGCAACCATCACAAACATGGGAGCTGAAATTGGCGCAACATGTTCTATCTTCCCATACGATGAACGAATGGAAACTTATCTAAAATATACTAACAGAGGAAACATTGCAGAATTAGCAAATCAAAATAAAGAATCACTTGTTGCAGATTCTGAAGTTGAAGCAAATCCTGAAAAATTCTTTGATAGAGTAATTGAAATTAATCTTTCAACATTAGAACCCCATATTGTGGGACCTCATACTCCTGATTTAGCAAGAACCATTACAGAATTATCTGATGATGTAGTATCCAAAGAATACACTGATCCTATCTCTGTTGCGTTAATCGGTAGTTGCACTAATTCCTCATACGAAGACATGTCAAGAGCTGCAAGCTTAGCTGAGCAAGCAAAAGCCAAAGGCGTTAAAGCAAAAATCCCCTTACTTGTAACTCCTGGTTCTGAACAAATTCGTGGAACTATAGAAAGAGATGGACAAATGGATTCTCTAAAAGATATCGGTGCAACAGTATTAGCAAATGCATGTGGTCCTTGTATTGGACAATGGAATAGACCTGAATTAGAAAATGATGAACAAAATACTATTGTTACAACTTTTAACAGAAATTTCCCAGGACGTAATGATGGGCATCGAAGCACACTGAACTTCATTGGAAGTCCTGAAATGATTATAGCCTTGGCATTAGGTGGAAAACTTTCTTTCAATCCATTGAAAGATGAGCTTACTGCATCTGATGGAACCAAGTTTAAACTTGAACCTCCTAAACCTGCACCTGAAGTACCTGAAGAAGGTTTCATGAGACCTGATGGTATCTTTATTGCACCACCTTCCAATTCTGATGATGTTGAAGTCATAATTGATCCTAATAGTAAGAGACTACAACGTTTAGAACCATTTTCAAAATGGGATGGTAAAGATTTTGAAGATATCCCAATAATGGTCAAGGCCAAAGGAAAATGTACTACTGATCATATTTCTCCAGCAGGTGCATGGCTATCATTACGTGGCCATTTGAATAATCTAAGTGATAATATGCTATTGGGAGCAGTAAATGCATTTAATGATAAAGTAGGAGAAGGAAAAAATATTCTAAATAATAAAATTGAATCTTTTTCAAGCATTGCAAGACAATACAAAGAAAATCAAATGAAATGGGTAATAATTGGTGATAAAAATTATGGAGAAGGTAGTAGCAGAGAACATGCTGCAATGACTCCTCGATTTTTGGGATGTGCAGCAGTAATTACAAAAAGTTTGGCAAGGATTCATGAAACAAATTTGAAAAAGCAAGGAATTCTAGCTTTGACATTTAGTAATCCTGATGATTATGAAAAAATTCTAGAAGATGATAAAATTAGTTTGCTTGATCTCAATGAAATTCAACCAGGCAAACAAGTCAAATGTATAATCTCCCATTCTGACGGAAATAAAGATGAGATTATGCTAAATCACTCATACAATAATTCACAAATAGAATGGTTCAAGTCTGGATCAGCACTTAATGTTTTGAGAAATAGATAATAAAATAGTGGTGGGCCCAGACGGATTTGAACCGACGACCGATGGTTTTGGAGACCATCGTCCTACCAGGCTAGACTACAGACCCACAAGAATCGAAATATTTTGCTTGAATTTTAACTATTACTAAGATTTATTTGCAAATTAACAGTATTTGCAGTAAAATGGTAAAATCCACTTACTTACTCTTAGTTGCAATTCCGGTCATTGTATCTTTTTTACTTGTTACACCTCTAATATTGAAAAATGAAATTCCTACATCTGCATCTAATTATCTTGATACTATAGAAATTGAATATACTAAACACCAATTGAAGAAAATCTCTTATGGTGTAACAGAAAGAACTGGAGCCCAAAAAACTGAAATTCTCTACATTAAGAATGATGGTGAATTAAAATATTCGATTACCGAAAGTGGATATTTGAGTCCTGACAAACGTTCAAAATTAGATGAAACAAAACTTAACAAAATTAAAGCATTGATTAAAGAAACTGGTTTCATTGCAATTCCTTCTGAATCTTTTGCAATAATGGATAATGCAACAGAGTATCAAAAATCAAATGTCAAAGTTACTCTTAATGGTAAAGTCAATCAAATTCATTGGCCTCAACAAAATGTCACAGAGGATTTTATCCCACCAATAATTACTATGGTTGAATCAGAACTTGATTTGATTATGTCTGAATTTGGTGAATAGATACAAATAGTCTTTAGGAAAAATTAGAACATGCTTCCATTATCTGGTGAACGAAAAGATGCTAAGGGAATAGTATCAGATAAATTAAATTCTATTGATACTCTACGTGGTTCTTCTACTGTAAAACGAGGTTTTGCACATATGCTAAAAAATGGAGTTGTAATGGATGTAACAACAGTAGAACAAGCTCAAATTGCTGAAGAAGCTGGTGCAGTTTCTGTAATGGTATTAGATAAACTTCCATCTGAAGTTAGAAAAGCTGGTGGTGTTGCAAGAACTGCAAGTATTAGAATTATTGAAGAAATTATGGACTCTGTAACAATTCCTGTAATGGCAAAATGTAGAATCGGACATGTCAATGAGGCACTAGTTCTACAGGAAACCGATGTAGATATGATAGATGAATCTGAAGTTTTAACACCTGCTGATGAACTTCGTCACATCTGGAAATGGGATTTTACTACTCCTGTTGTTAATGGTGCACGATCTTTAGCAGAAGCTTTGAGAAGAATTGAAGAAGGAGCTTCAATGATTAGAACAAAAGGAGAACCTGGAACTGGAAATGTTGCAGAAGCTATCAAACATATCAAAAAAGTAAATGATGAATTAAGAACAATAAAATCAATTTATGATTCTGGAGATAATCAAGATTTAGTTAGAATGGCAAGAGAATTCAAAGTATCTTATGATATTGTTGAACAAACTGCTAAACTAGGCAGATTACCTGTTGTGAATTTTGCAGCTGGTGGAATTGCAACACCTGCTGATGCTGCATATTTGATGTCTCTAGGTTGTGATGGTATTTTTGTAGGCTCTGGAATCTTCAATTCAGATGATGCTAAAGAAAGAGCAAGAGCAATTGTTTTAGCTACGACTTTTTGGAATGAATCTGATAAAGTCAAAGAGGCTCAAAAAATGATTGATGAAAGACAATCTATGATTGGATTAGATGTTAACACTTTAGAATTACGTATGCAAGATCGTGGTGGTTCAGCATGAGTCT
>Ga0114934_10002429_pt1 | contig 11898 bp, 10 predicted proteins | sample 4SBtaG_2_FD_99695 | JGI IMG/M metagenome (GOLD analysis project Ga0114934, IMG submission 99695) | Deep subsurface microbial communities from Kolumbo volcano to uncover new lineages of life (NeLLi) - 4SBTROV10_white metaG | ecosystem: Environmental > Aquatic > Marine > Volcanic ...
GCCAACACCTAAAGTTATTACAAATTTACTATCCATCTATTCATCCTTTGTTAAATAATAACCAAAGTAACAAACAATCGCAAGTCCTGCTGCACATATTAAAAATTCTACTAACATTACTTATAGCTCCATATCCACGGTCTAGGATGCTCATGGCTATTTTCTAGGTCATCAATGTGTATAAACCTTTTTATAGCTGATCCTCTCTGAGCTACACCTATACCTGTCATACCAGTATCAAGTGCTAGGCGTACTAACCTCACCGCTTCCTTACCCATGATAGACACATCTACTGCTCTGCCTTTCATGTGTGGTGAATTTGGCGCACCGCCAATCACCATATTGTATGCAGGGTGTCTATAACCTGAAGTAATAATCATTGGTTCATTAAACTTCTTTCTTAGTTCAATAAGTTTTGACATGAACTCTTCATTCATCTCGCACCCCCCAGTGCCTTCGCAGCGCATTTCTTTCTCTGTAAAGAACTCCCAATTATTAGACATTACTTTATTATTCTCTCCATTAGATTATCTAGTTTACTTTCCACACGATCAAAGCGGCTCATGATTTTTTCAAGATCTTTATCAACCTCATCCTTGAGTGCATACTCTCTCGCAATTTCCTCTCTGGTTCTGCTTACCAGTTTTCTATTTTCTTCTATCTTTACATTGATACCTCGCATCCACCATATAAACGAGCCACACGCAAGACTCAGTATAGCATTCCATATCATGTGGCTTGAACCATCCATTATTTATTTTCCTTATTATTTACAACAGGAACCTGTCGATATTGTCGTGAAGCTTCTATTAGTTGATTATAAATATTTATTGCATTAGCAGACTGATCTTTTCCAAACTTGTCGGTTAGAATTGTTAATACTCTGTCATTTGCAACATCATCAGGTATAAAAAAACCATCTCTTGCATTGTTAGTAGCTGACCTTGCCCCAGCTAAAAGTAATGTATCTTTAGGATTGTAATAAAAATTATCTGTAGCTGCTGCTAAAACTTTATCATAACCATAAGGCACTACCTTACCATCTTTGTTTGTATAAGTCATACTCATTGCTGTACTTATCTTATCAGATAGCTCAGTAAAACCTTTAAACTTAATGTTCTGCAATCTTTTATATTCATTAACAATATCTGCAGTTAATTCAGGAGTAATATTTTGAGGATTGACTCTTCTTAAATAAGTTAGAAAATCTTTTTTAGTAGCATCCATAGTTTTAATATCTTTAGATAATTGAAAACCAAGTGATCTACCTACGTCTACTGTAGATGTTCTTATTCCAGTTGATAGCCAGTTTTCTATGTCCTTAACATTCAAAGGAAAACCGCTGGCTGACCTACCCATTTCACGAAGCTCATCATCGTTCATATATTGTATATAACCTTCGATACCACCATCATATCCCATAGCTTTAAGAGCATCATTATAAGCACTATATATTTGAGCAGTACCTGGACTTAATGCTTTCTTAAATTCACCTAGAAATCTCAGTGCATTAGTCCTACTCAGACCAGGTTCTGCTTCAGAGTAAAGAGGTCTTCCTGATCTATCCTGATTACTCATAACATTAAGGATAGCTTGCGTTAGAAACTTTGGGTTAGTATAAGGACCAACAATAGAGTTTCTTGCTCCTTTTAGGAGATCATCAATCTCAAAAGGTCTTACATTTTCTCCAGCTAATCCCCTTCCAAGTAATAATCTAAGTGGAACTTTATAAAAATCTTCAGCATCAAACTGTGATGAGTTAGAATACCTTGTTAAAATTCTCCCATCTTCTTGCTCTTCAAAACCTTGTGTAAAATAACGGTTTTGTCCTACTCCCCAACTCTCTGAAACCATATCTAAAAATCTATTATGATTTTGATCAACGCCCTGAACCTCATTATTAGAGGCCACATACGCACCAACACCTGCTGTTGTTATTCCAGCACCAGCCAATCTATTTAATCCATAAGTAATCTGTCTTGCTCCTCCTGAAGGATTACTAATTATTTTTTTTCTACCATCATTAATGTCTTGGAAAGAAAGTTTTATAACCTCCTTTTTATTACGAATAACTTCTGATGGAAATAAAGCATATGTACCCAAAGGAAAACGAGACAGTGTTCTTACAATAGGAGAAGCAACACTATAGGAAGGCATTACATTACGAACTCTCTCAGAAGACATTTTAAAAATATCATCTTCAGTCATGGAACCATCTTTAAGTTCTTTTTTAAATATCTTTTTTAAGTTTTGACGCTCTACGTTATGGGCATAAATTTTTGCAACAGTATCTACTGTTCCATAAGCTTCACTTAAAGTTCCCATGCCTCTTCTATAACCTTTGGTAAACCAATTTTTAGGATCACGACCAAAAGCATTAATACCTTTAGTAATTAGTTCAGCAGAAAGATCAGTATCTATAACACCATCTCTTTTTAAACGTGCTATTTCTGCTACTATTTTAGGGTCTTTTGCTGTGTACTGATTAAGTATCTGCTTCACTGAGTTATTTACAGTAACCCCATGCCTACCTAATAAACTTCCAGTAAGATAACCATTAGCTACCAATCCTTGAAAAGCACCATAAGAGTTAATAAGATAAGCACCTTGATCTAAAACAGTTTGAGTAGCCTGACCAATGGCAGCAACATTACCAAAGAGATTTCCTAATGCCCTTCCTCCACTATTTTCAGAAGACCAAATATCTATTCCTTGTTTTAAATAGTTTGACATTTGAGGAGAGGTATATATATCTTTTAAAAGAGTTGTTCCTTCCATACCAGCTATTTGTTTACCTAAAGCAGCCTCAGTTAAATCAAATAGAGATACATCTCCAGTACCTACAGCATCTCCCTGACCCTTTTGATAAATTTTTACTTGTTGTTTAGGAAGAAAAGAAAGAAAATTTCCAAGCTTAATAAAAGCCTCATCACCATCTTTCTTTAAAGCACTCCTCGCAAAGTCATCTACTTGAGCAAGAAACTCTAACTCCGCAATAAGTCGCTTTTGTTTTTGAAGAGTTGTTACTACTTTCTTATAGGGGTCTTTTTCTCTACCTAATAATTCTAAAATAGGTTCAGATAAATCTTTTCTTTTCTTTAGAATTGAAGCTCTAGCTCCTGCTAAGTTAGGACTAGAAGGAAGAATGCTTTCAAGACTAATTAATCCTTCAATTTCAGCTTTAGGTTTAGCTAGTCTCTTTACCATCTCTTCAATTATATTATCTATTTGAGCATCAGTTACCTTGGGATCAACAACTTTTCTTAAATCTGCTCTTGCCCCTTCAACTTTAGCTAAAAACTCAGCAGTAAGTTTTTTATCTGTTCCTATACCACCTATACGTGAGACTTTACCATCATTTAATATTTGTTGTATTCTTGCTAAATATCTAGGATCGTTGTTTGCTAATAAAGTTCTTGTTATATAAAGCTGACCATCTTTTCGGTTTAGACCTAAAGCTGCATCTGTGCCTTCTATACCCATTAATCTATTTAACTGACCTTCATTATCTTCAATAGCTCTTCTTGCTGTTTGCAAAGATTCAAAAGTTTTTGTCCCAGCAAGCTTTGGATCAATCTCTCCTTTATCTAAATACTTATTTATTATTTCATCTTTCTCGTCTTGAGATAAACCCTTAAAAGATTTTTCAGTTTTAAAGTCTTTGTTAAATGTACGTAGTGCGTTTCTTATTTCAAAAGTTATTGCTTTCTCACCTCTTGATCTTGCAACAGCAGCATTAAACAAAGCTTTTGGAAGGGCTGCTTTAGAAGCTAATAGTCTTCCACCACCTGTATTTAATCTTATAAGTTTTTCTGTGATTGCCCATCTTTGTTTAGGTTGAGCATCTGTAATATCAGTACCTTCATCAATCTTTGTAGCAACATAATTTGGAGTAGAAGTAACAGGAACTTCAGGGGCAGTTAAAGTATCATTAGCATTTCTTATTGCTTTAGTTCTTGTTAAAGCTTCGATTCCTTTAGGAGCAAGACCACCAAGAAAAGTTCCTAAAGTCCCACCAAAAAACGCAGCCTTCCCAACTTCTGTTGCTCTTTGAAGGGCTGGCATATCTTTAATAAGCCGACCATCTTTATCATACATGTCTAGGTTACCTTCAAGCTCTTGACGAGCATACTTATCGGCCCCCATATATCCAGCACCACTTATTCCACCTGTGCTTGACTGTGCTATACCAACCTTAGTAGCAGCTTTTTTTCTAGCCTCTGTCATTAGTTGTTTTGATACTTCTTTATTGCCTCCATGCTTTATAGCACTCTCAATCATTTCATCTTTTACCCCTGCTTTAGCAAGTTGTTTTTTTAACTGTTCTTTAAATTGAAACCTTGCAGCGACTGATACTGCTTTACCACCCATAGCTTTAGCTACTGTGCCTATTCCAAATGTTGATATTAAAGATGCAATTGTTATAGGGTCTTGTCCAAAGTTTTTAAGTCCCCTAAGAAATGAACCAAGATCACCCTCAGTATTTTCGTACATTTCCATAGTGTTAAACCATGCGTCTTTGGTTGCTTCAGACATATTTTTTGCATCAAAAGCCGTTGCCGCAAGAGAGGTTAGATCAACACCTAATTCTGAGTGTCTGTTCTTTAACCAATCTGCTGCTGATTTAAAACCTTCTTCATCAGCGGAGTATTCTTTACCACCACTCTCATGCTTATAGATAGTGTTAGCATGTTTATTCCACTCATCATTGGTTTCCAAAGAATCCATTGTATATTTGTATTTAGTTTTTTCTGGTGTTTTGTATGAGTCTGTCAGTTCAGAAATCTGCTCTTCGCTAAACCCTTTTTTGGGTACTGTCCATCCACCACCACTTACAGTATCAGTGTCAGGTGTTTCATCTTTGCGTTTAGCTTTTTCTTCTGCGGCTTTTGCATACAGACTAGTATCGTAGGTCTGAGTAAACTCAGGTCCAGGATTAATTACTTCCCACTCTTCAGAATTTGATTGTACCATAAAAATACTTTCTAAAATTTAACTTTATTGTTGTTGTATTTTAAGTTCACCATTTGGTAGTATATCTATAACTTTATATGTTTTACGTGTTTTATTGCTTTTAATTATAGCACCTTTTTTAACTCCGCTTACTCTACCAAAGAAATTTGAAGGAACGGTTCTTGTATTACCCCTTCGTTTCTGCTTTTTATTTTTATTATCAATATCACCAGCTAAATCTTCAAAACCTTTTTGCATCAGTGCGGAAGCTTTTCTAATATCTCCTGTTTGTATAGCTCTATTATATAAATTATTTAATTTATTTGAGTCTGCTTGAGTTATTGCTTTACCTTTTATTGTTGTAACTGTAAAGCTTCCATCGGCATTTTTTACTCCACCGACAATACCCATTTGTGACATCCTATCAAAAACTTTTCCTATTGCATTAGCTACAGTAGATTTAACTTTGCCTCCAGTTCCAGTTAAACCTAAGTCATCTCTTGCTTTAGCATAATTTTTATACATCTCAAGAATATTTCCAGAGTTTTTAATTATTGCTGCTTTTTCTTTTGCAGGTAGTTCTGCTAAAGCTTTTTTCAATTTAGCGTCTGCATTTATAGCATTTATCTTTTCAGCATAAGTAAGCTTTTGCTTAATATTTTCCATAGAGTCTGTTTCTTTACCCAACATATCAATATCAGAGGCACTCTCTCTTTTTTCAATATCTCTAATAAGCTTTAATCTTTTATCTCTTTCTTCCATAGCAGAGGCCGTCCCCCCCTGCAAGCCAGATATCAAAGCCTCAACCAATCCTATTGGCCTATTCTCTTGACCTGCAACATTCATAGCTCCTCTACCAAAACCACCAAAGAAAGCACCCCTATTTTGAGGTATTAATTCTCTTTCCCTGTCATATGCCTCTTGATACCTTTGTCTCATATCTGCATATTTCTTTTGTTGTTGAGCTTCTCTCCTTGCGGTTTCTGTTGCAATAGCTTTTGCCCTATCCGCTGCGACTGCTTCTTCTCTCTTTCTATAATCCGCTGCTGATTCTAGTCCAGTTTCTGAAGGATCAATTATAGTATCGCCTATTTTTAATTTAGGAACAGTCATCGTAAGAGAACCAGAAGCTTGCCTTCTTACTACTGGAAGGTCCATTAATCCTCCCCCACCTTTTCTATTTGCTTGTGGGCCATATAAATTTCCCATACTAAAACCACCAGGACTAAAGCCACCACCCATACCATAGATATTCATAGCACTACCAGCTAGACCCATCATCTGTTGTCCGAAGCTTGGACCCCTATATGGAGTAGATGTTGTTCTTGTCTTTTGCTGCATAAGAGGATTACCATAAACAAATCCTGTATACTCAGCTAATTTATCTTGGGGAAAGTTTCTTTTTTCCATCTCTCTAAAGTAAGCTTCATCTAAAGCTGACTGACCCATCTGTTGTTTCTGTTCACCAACACCTGCAAGCGCACCATACTCTTTCATTTGTTGTTGGAGCATAGCAGGAGCCGCTGCCATCAAATCAGAAGATAGGCCACGCTCTCTAGCTTTTTGTGCTGCAAATTGTGCGCTGGCATCTTGATAGGCTGATTGTAATCCTTTTGTTTGTATGTCACCCAACTTTTGCATTTGTGCTTGACCAAGTAAGCTTGCTTGCACACCAGCCCTTGATCCTAATCCACTCATACCTCCAGCAGAAATTGCCTGTTTTTCAAACTGAGGCATAATCATGCTTTCAAAATCTTTTGCTGCCTCACGTTTTTCAATGTCAGTAACAGCCTGTTGATATGGTGACATATACTGTTGAGCAATATCTCCAGTAAACTTTTCTTTCTGACCTCTAGCAAGAGCTAAAGCTTCATCTTGAAGAGGCTTACCCATTCCAACAACTCCTGCAAGACCTTCCATAGCTCTCATTTGTTCAGGAGTAAAGTCAGCTATAGTCTGTCCTTCATAAGGTAGATAACCAGCCTCCATTGAAGTATCATATATGCCCTCTGCTTCATCTAAAGCTTTTTTAACATAAGGCTCTATAGTTGGATCAAGCTTAGTTGTCTGCACAACATTTTGATAGGCAGGTTTTCTACCCATTCCAAATAATGATGACCAATCCATTTGTTATACCCTTTCTATTAATGGACGAAGTGCTGACAACCCACTTATTTCGTTTGGTTGTTCTTCTGATCCATATGCTTTCTCTCTAATATCTTTTATAGTCTCATCCATAATATCAGCACCTTTTTTTGGATTACCATTTCCCAGAGCCGCCATTGTATAACTATCAACTACATACTCACTAGGACTTACAGCTAAAGTTGCTACCTGTTCATTACCTTCTTTAATAGGCATAAAAACATTATCTTCCATACCGTGACCATCACCAGGAACCATTCCAGAAAACTCTCCACCAGCGGCTAATTGCATTAGACCTCCTCCAGCTTTTCTTTGAAACATCTCTGGATCATTTATTTCTAGGTCAGCGAGTTCAATTAAATTAAGATTTGCTTTCTCACTTAAAGCTTTAATAGCTCTCTCTGCTAAAGAAAGTTCATTATTTTTTGAAACAGTTAATAACTCATTAACATTCTTCTTGACATCAGGAATAAAAACAGGTACATTACTTTGCATATTTGGTTGCATTCCATCAGGAGAAGGCATGTTACTATTAATTCCTGGTCCCATATTAGAAGGTGCTTGTGGCATATTAGGGGCTACGGAAGACAACCCTCCCTGCATCATACCTAAAGCACCCATTGGATTTTCATTAACTTCTTCTTGAAAACCCATCATAGCTTCTGTTTTATTTTTGGGAGGTGTTAACATTACTTCAGTCTCCCATAATTAGATTGTGGTGATGTTTGTTCAGCGGTAAAATTACTACTATTATAATCTAATTTATTACTCAACTTTGCATACTTAATTTTTTCATCTTGTCTAGCTCTGCTAGGATCAATAGCCTGTCCAGTATTATAGTTACTATAAAGAGTACTGTTATTTACATGATCTATGTGTTCTTTTAATGTTGTCATTAATTTAAATCCTGCCAAGATGTTTCACTTCCTAAACTTACATATCCTTTAAACTTTCCTATACTAGAAAAGTATGCTATATCTCCCTTACGTGGCCTTCCTATATCAGAAATAGTAACTACTGTATAAATGTTTGTAGACGGAGTAGAGTCTACATCTATATCTCTTGTTTGAAGTTCTGATACTAAAAGTGCTGCCCATGTCTCTAATGTACTTTGAAGTTCTCTTAAACCATTATCAGTAATACCATTAAAGTTAGATGGAAATGTTGGGTATCTTGCCATTATCTTTCTCCATCACCTTGAAAGCCTAGCCTGACTGCTCCCCACTGCCAGCTTGATCCTTGTGAATTACAAGATACCCTAATTTTCGCTTGCCTTCCTCTTGCTCTAAAATTAACTTTATTTGTTACGTTTGTTATTTCAAAATCTTTTGTAATTTGATCGGTTGTACTAGTTTCTGGATAACTTTGAGTTATAATTTTAACCTTTAACTTGCCTGTATTTAAATCAAAATCAGGTATAAGCTTATTCATAAATAATATTTTATTTCCATCATCTACATCAAACGCTCCAGATTCTATAAAAGAAGTAATAGTATTATTATTAGCAGTAAAATAATCTAATGGTTCATTATTATAAAGTCTGCTTTCACTCGCAGATACTCCTGTAGTAATAGTATTACCAAAAACCTGTTGATCTGCAAAGGTAGTAAATATTCCTGAACCATAAGTCCAATAGTTATTTTCAGGAGAAAATATTACATAACTATCGCACTCTGTTACATTTGATTCATCAGAAGCGTAAAGCCATATAATCTCTTTAAACTCTGAATTAATACCTACATATACTTTGTCTTTGTATTTAAAGTTTAACCTATCAAATATATATTTTCTAACTGTACAATCTAATGATCTTACCTGTCCATCATATTTATAGAAATTATCATAACCCATCCAATATGTAATACCATTATAATCTATCGCTCCATGTTGCGATATAAGACCACAGTTAGTACCAGCCTGTGTAAACTTAAATGTAAACGGTGGTCCTGCAAACTGCATTAACCATAAAGCATTGTCAGTCCATATATTAATAGCTGTTCTTGATCTCACAGCACCTACAATTTTAGTACCATCAGTTAAAACAATCTCACCTGAAGTATTTGTAGCTGCAGGAACCCAATTAGTTCTATCATCTTGATCAGACCATCGTACTAACATAGGATCAAAAGGACCATTAACAGTAGATGTAGCATTATAAGAATTAGTTCCTAAACAAATCAAATGTCTATCGTTAGGTGAAACAATAATTGAATTAACACTTACTGGCGAGGTTGTTATCTCAGTAGCTCTTATAGGTACAGTAGAAGCATCACTATTAAAATAGTATATATTACTTCCACTTCTATTAGCTATAACATCATCTCCCCAATTGTCAAGACTCCATTGTGTTATATCAAAAACAATATCCGTTGCGCTTGCACTTGCCGCCTCATTCCATGATCTCAAGGCCGCTGCTGCTCCTCCAGCTTCCTGTGGATATATGCGAGCAGTCATATTAATATTAGCTGAAACCGATGTTTGTGCAGAAGCCGCTGTTTCAACATTAAAAATAATTTGCGTACTAGCCACAGATACAATAGTAAAGCTTGGACCTCCAACAGCAACACCATTTAAAGATGACTTAGTTAAAATTAAATTACCACCTACTGTTGCAGGAACTGCACCAATACTGCTGGGTTGAAAGAATACACTATCATTGGCTACTCCTCCATGCGCTCCTGCACAAGATACTGTTACTAAAGTATTACCTGCTGCTGTAGTTATTTTACTAATACCAACTGAAGTAGGCTCTGCCGCATTAAATTCTGCAGCACCAAAACCTGTACCACCAACAGCTATTGAATTACCAGTTGGTATTAAATAACTAAATACAACAGAACCCCCTGTTTCTGTTGATGTTGCTGCCGCTGCTGAACTAGCATTAATAGTAAAAACATTCGTATTTTTAATAGATGTAATTTCATATACTTTGTCATTAAGGAATACATTACCACCTATAGTACCAGCCGCTGTTGTATTAATTAATACATAGTTACCTTTTACTTGATTATGTCCACTATCAGAACAACATACTCTAGTAGAACCAGATGCAGTTCCAACTGGGTCTGCTAAAGTAACAGCCGTAGTAAGAGGGGTTATATCTACAATTCTATCTCCATCATGCTCATAAAGTTTATTGGGCGTTCCAAAAACGGCTCTCTTTGTATTATAAGGTCCACTCTTATATGTAATTAAATCTCTAGCACTTCCTTCAAATGTAGTAGAAACTTTAGTTTCATATCCACGCATATTTTCAGGCTTACCTGCACGAAAGCGTATATGATTTCCATCATACCATTTACCTTGTTCTTCATATTGAGTAGATTCTCTATGAAGACCTGGTTTAAAATCAAATTTAGCTAGTGTTGTCATTTATTACTACTTAAATAATACAACTAAAATTTAATAATATAATTTAAAATAAGTGTAGGCTGTACGTTATTATGTGCTGAATCACTACCAGTTGATGAACCTCTAGCAACATCTGCCGAATCGGTGCTATAGCTTATATTATATTTTTGATCATATCCAGAACCTGCGTCATCATTTTCTGTTGCAGGAAATTTAGTAGCACTATCAGTAGTATCAGTACTTCTAACATCTTTAAACTGTAAGTGATGGTGAGTAGCAAGCTGTGCTTCAGTAATAACATGCGTTTCTGTACCGCCAGCACCACCAAGAGTATCTCCATCAACACCACCAGTTTGTCCTGTTAAACGATCTGCGCTTGTGCCTCCCATATCATCTTGACCAGCAATAGCACGACCACGTAAGTCAGGAACATTAAAATGTGATGAATCTGCAGAACCGTAAGTAGTGCCTATAGCACTAAATAAATCAGCATACGTTCCTGCACGTTCTAATGATTGACCATAGGCTAAAAGATATCCAGTAGGCGCAGTTGTTCCTGCATAAGGAACGATAGCTCCTACTGGCATTAGGTCTACACCAGTTAAAGCTCCACCTATAGAAACAGCACCTTTAAAATGAGCAGCACCTGATACAGTAACTGTAGATTTAAATTGACCAGCCCCTGTCACAGTACATGTTCCTGTAATAGCAGTATTACCACCTACAACCAAATTATCTGCAATAGTAACATTATTAGCTAAAAGATTAGCACTTCTTACTGAAGCCCCATCACAGATTACATGTTGAAATGTAGTAGCACTAGCACCATAATTTGATCTTTCCAGTGTAACACCAGTATGACCAGTAACTTTTAATATAACTGTATCAGTAGTATCAGTATAAGTTACATTATTTAAAACACAGTACGATTTACTTTTATTAGGAATAACAACATTAATTGTATTATGAGTACCCCCAACTGATCCTGTTATTTCTAAGAAAGCATTACGTGATTGATCACTTGAACCATCATTAGCAGTTAAAGGAAGGCTAACGGTTGTACCAATACATACTTCAGCATAACCTGCTATAGCTTGGTCAGCAAGACTAATAACACCATCATTTAAAATCTGACCCCAACTATTAGGATTCTCTCCATCACCCTGCTTAGTCAACCTTAGATTAGTTGTATATGTACTTGCCATTTAACATCTCCTGATATATTACCCATAACATTTTAGTTATCCTTTAACTCTCTGCTTGTTCTATACATTTTGCTTTTTTTATTTCTGCATTAATTGTACTATCAACCAAATCCGCTACCTGTGCTTTATAAACTTCGCACTGATATTTTTCTGGAAATGGACCTATTATAGCTTGTTCTTCCACAGGTATATTCATGGGAGCAAGTGTAAGAAAGGCTATGACTGATACATAATAAAACATTTA
>Ga0114934_10002434_pt1 | contig 11892 bp, 8 predicted proteins | sample 4SBtaG_2_FD_99695 | JGI IMG/M metagenome (GOLD analysis project Ga0114934, IMG submission 99695) | Deep subsurface microbial communities from Kolumbo volcano to uncover new lineages of life (NeLLi) - 4SBTROV10_white metaG | ecosystem: Environmental > Aquatic > Marine > Volcanic ...
CTTGTTCCTGCGGTAGCCCTCCCAATCGAGAGCCATGCATCACCACCCCTCTCAGATGAACTACTCCATGCTAAGAGATGGCGGAGGGTAAACCAAAATCTTATCGCCGCAATGCCCTAGAGAATTGACCTATCGCTTATGGTGAAACTTCAGAGACTGTGGATATAGGCCTCGCTTCCCTGGCCCCCTTGCCGATATGCTTGACGCTCATCTAATCCTTCCTGATCCGCGCTCCCGCGCCGACGATCGCCCCACGGAGTTCCAGCCCCACGATCTCGGCCCCGCGGTCGATCACCGCATCCTCGATCAGGGAGCTCTTAATAAGAGCACCGTCAAGGATCACCGAGCGTCGCACGGTCGAGCCCTCGATCCGGACGTCCTTCCCCAGGTAGAGGTCGCCGTCGATGTAGTGGAGGTTGGCCGCGATGTAGGAGGCCCGATCGCCGATGTCGAACCAGCCCTCGTGGAAGACGAAGGCCGCAAGCTCCACCCCTTGCCGGAGGAGCCAGCGGTTGAGGTAGCCAGGAGCATCCTGCCCCTCCTGTCCCTGTTTGAGGAACTCCCTAATTAGCGGGAAGATCGCCGGAGGATAGATATAGCAGGCGGTGCTCACCAGGGTCGAGAATGGTCTTTTCGGCTTCTCCTGAAAGTCGATGATCCTCTCCCCCTCGACGAGGGCGGCGCCATATCTCCCCCTTACCTTATCAAGGTCACCGATGTCATAAAGCGCGAGGAGCGGCTGGCCGCGGTAGGCGGAGATGAATTTTTTAAAATCAAGCTCGAGAATGTTGTCCCCGCCGACGATCAGGAGGTCCTCATCGAAGTTGAACCGCTCGATCAGGTAAGCGATGGCCCCGACGGTCCCCAGCTTCTCCTCCTCGCTCTCGGTCTCCTCTACCGCCAGCTCGACCTCGCGGGAAGAGCCTGCCTGCCATGCAGCAAACTGGGAGGCGAACCGCCGGTTGACCGAGAGGATTGGCCGGTCCTGGGGGAGCCGCTCGAGCAGGTAGTCGAGGATCGGTCTCCCCGCCACGGGGAGGAGCGGCTTCGGACGCTCCGCGGTGAGCGGCCAGAGCCTCGTGGCATATCCTCCGGCCAGGATGATCGTCCTCATAGGTGGCCTCCTCAAATTCTCCTTGATCCCATCACTATTATGGAAGGATGCTCATTAGTTGTCAACCGTCGTCCGCTCTGTTAAAAATCTCTCATCGGAGGTCATGATATGGAGCTTATTTTCGCATGGGGCAAGGAGGGCCCGGCGCTCTATGCAGACGCGCGGCTCTGGATCGGGAATATCGGCTTAGAGCTGATCATCGCGGGCCGACGCTATAGCACGTTCAATGGAGGGTTGAAACAGGCCGGATATTGGCCACTCGCCGGAGAGGACGAATTAGGAGCATACCGTGGGCTAGGATTGATCTATTGCCTGGAGAGCACCGAGCTGCTCGAATTGCGCCTGAAGGCTTACGGGGCCGAAGCGATCATCGAGCTGGAGGCGCTGCAGGAGCTAGATGGGACGGCGGTCGCCGATAGCTTTTTGGACACCACATTCAATTTGGTTTTGTATCCGCGTGATGGGAAGTTCCTGCTCTACACCTGGGGGCTGCGCCACGCCGGTGAGCGGGGCCGCTGGCCAGAGGGCGTCGTTGGGGGGAGCTTGGAAGAGATGCCGGAGGAGCCGTTTGCGCCGCTTGTGGTGTGGACAGACGATGGCGCACTGGCCCTCGCGCCGCTCAATTATTTTCTCACCAGCCCGCTGCGGCCGTGGAAGAAGAGAGGAAATCGCGCGATCGCCCACGGCTTCCATGGCGCCGTGGAAAAGATACCGCAGGGGACGATCCGCAAGCTCGGCCTGGTCCCTATCGCAGAACCGGACCCGGTTGCCGCGCTCTATAAGTTGGGCGATCTGCTGCTCAGAGCGGGTAAGAGGGGGCGCCTCGGCCCGCTGGACGATCTGTTATTAAAATATCTGAGTTACTGGAATGACTATGGGGCCTATTACTCCGAGGTCTTCAACCCAATCAATGAAAAAACATTGCTGCAACTGGCCGAATATTTCAAGCGTGAGGGGATTCCCGTGGGCTACTTCGGGCTTGACCTCTGGTATTACTTCGAGCGGGCCGGCTGGGCGACGCGTTATGAACCGCGGGGCGAGCGCTTCCCCCGTGGCTTGGGAGCGCTGGCCGCCAAGACCGGATTGCCCTTCCTGTTACACCTCTCGGCTTTCGACCGCGATTTCCAGGCGGGAGAGCACGGATTCGTCAAGGGCGAGCAGGCGGGCTACCCCGCGGAGCCGCGCCGCTTCTACCGCGACCTGGGAAGACGATTAAAAGAGGAGGAAGGGGCCTGCGGCATCTGGCATGACTGGCTCTGGGTCCAGCAGGGTTCGGTGGGAAAGATGCGCGCCGACCCGGAGCTGGCCGAGCGCTGGTTTGATGAGATGGCCACTGCGTTTGCAGATGAGCACCTGCCGATGCTCCTCTGCATGCCAACGATGGGCTTCCAGCTCGCCTCCACAAAACACAAGAACGTGATCGCCGCGCGGAGTTACTGCGATCATCTCAACACGCAGCCGGAGCAGGTAGCCCACGCCCGCGCTCAGGGACTGGAGGCCGAATTGATCCCGGTGCAAAGATACATCAGGCAGAATATCTTGGTCGGGCTGGCACTGCACGCCCTCGGCATATATCCGTTCTACGATATCTTCATCACGAATGAGGATCATCCCCAGGGGTTCGCCGAGCCGCAGGCGGAGCGGGAGGGGCTGCTGCGTGCGCTGAGCGCCGGGCCGGTCGGGATCGGCGACAAGCTCGGCTTCGTTAACAAAAAGATCATCGAGCGGCTGACGCTGCCCGAGGGGCGGTTGGCCCAGCCGGACCACCCGCCCTGGCCACTGGCCGATTCTCTGGACAGAGAGACCTTAGTCGCGCAGACCGAGACAAGTGTTGGCGATCTTCGCTGGCGCTACCTGCTCTTGGCCAACGTTGGCGGGCGACGGGCCAGTTTCCAGCTCGACCCGCGGGAGTTATTCTCCGATGGGGGTTTTGTGATCTATGACTGCTTGCGTGAGCAGCTTGTTAATAAGGAGAAGATCGAGGGCGAGTTAGAACCGGCGGAGGTCACTTGCTACCTGCTCGCGCCACGATATGCAGGCTTGGCACCGCTTGGCTTAGCTCGGCGCTATGTCCCGGTGCCCCAGGGGCTGCTCTCAGGCTCGCAACTTTCGGACGACGGGTGGCAACTCCAACTGCAACTCAGCCCGGGATACGAGTATCCGCTGCGCATCTGGTGTGAAGAGGGCCGAGGACTGCAAGTGACGGCCGAGGGAGCCCAAATCGTGGAGCTGCTAAAGCAAGACGGGATATATGCATTCACGCTGCGTGCCGAGGTTTCGGAGGTTCATCTAAATCTGCGGGCAGAATGAACCAAGGGCAAGGGGAAACGGAGGAATCAGACGAACTGCCTGTAGATCTCGACGATCTGCTCGACCGAGCGCTGAGCGCTCAGGGCCTTCGCGGAGGCGCGCGCTCCTTGGGCCAACCGCTCACGCTGCTCCCAGTCGTGCAGTAATGCGAGCACGGCGGTCGCGTATTCTTCAGGGCTGACCTCCGGATTGAGCAGCAGACCGTTGACACCGTCCTGCGCGACATCGAGCACGCCGAGGGCGCCGAGGGCGACGACCGGTGTCCTCGCGGCCATCGCCTCCACCAGGACCAGACCCTGGGTCTCGGTCTTCGAGGCGAAGATGAAGAGGTCAGCCTGCCGATAGAGCGCGATCAACTGCTCCCGCGGCAGGTAGCCGGTGAAGATGACCCGCTTCTGAATGTTTAATTCGCGGGCATATTTCTCCAGCTCCGGTCGCTGGGGGCCGTCGCCGGTGAGTATGAGCCGCAGGTCCCCCCCGCGCTGTAGCATCGCCTGAAAGGCCTGGAGTAGAAACTTTAGGTTCTTCTCCTGCGCGATCCGCCCGGAATGGAGCAGCAGGGGCACGTCCTCCGGAACTCCCAGCGCCCGGCGGGCATCCCATGTGGTCTCCTGTTGGAATTCCCTTAGATCTACCCCAAAGGGGAGGGCGTAGATCGGCCTTGCGATCCCATAGCTCTCCAGCTCCGTCTCCATCGCTCGCGAGGGGGTGATGATCCCATCGCAGCGGTTGCAGAAGGCGGCGCTGATCCGCTCGGCCATCCAACGGCTCGGGCGGATCGGCCGTGGCAGATAATAGCGATACTCGGTGAACAGTGTGTGATAATGATGAAGGTGCGGAATCTTGAACTCCCGTGCGGCCCAGAGTGCGAACAACCCCATTACGAACGGCGTATGGCTGTGGATCAGCTCCAGCTCGGGGAGGCGGCGATAGGCCCGGCGGTCTACTGGGATGACCACGCGGCTCTCCTTGTGAAATACGAAGGTGAACGAGGGGAAGCGATAGATCCCCTGGGCCTCATCTCCCCGACGGTCAACGCCGGGATAGTCGGGGACGAAGAGCAGCGGCTCATGGCCCAGCTCGCGCAGCTCACGGAAGAGAAGCCCGAGGATCGTGCTCACCCCGTTGATCTGCGGGAGGTAGGTGTCAGAGAAGATCCCGATCCTCATCTTGGGCGCGAGAAGACCAGTTCCCCGCCGATGAAGGTCATCTCGACCTGCAGGTTCTCTATCTCCCGGGGATGCTCGTAGGGGTCGGCGGAGAGGACGATGATATCGGCCAGCTGCCCCAGGGCGATTGAACCCTTCAACTCCTCCTCGGAGGAGGTATAGGCTCCACCCAGAGTATAGCATCTGAGCGCCTCCTCCACCGTCAGCCTTTGATCTGGATAGGGCGCGTTGACCGCCTGATGGATTCCGAAGAGTGGCGAGAGAGGCATGCAGTCCGAGCCGCAGGCCAGATGAATTCCATTATCCAGGACGAGACGATGGGGGCCGATCTGCCGCGCCCGCTCCGCTCCCAATCTTGTCTCGTATAAGTCCCCAGGCCTGGCCCACTTGACGAAATTCGGCTGCATCGAGGCGATGACCCCGAGCTGAGCTGCCCGCTCCAGTTGCTCGTCGCTTGCCAGCTCGAAATGCTCGATCCGATAACGGTCATCTGGGCCGATGCCTGCTTGCTCATAGGCATCAAGCACCGCATCGATCGCCCGGTCGCCGATGGCATGCGTCATCACCTGCCAACCGTGCTCGTGGGCTCGCTGAACAATCTGGAACAGCTCTTCTGGTTCATAGTTCAGCCTGCCTCGCCCTGTGCGGTCGCGATATGGTTCTATTAAGGCGGCGTTTCCCGCGCCGATCGAGCCGTCGGCGAAGAGCTTGATCCCCCCGAGGCGGAGCCATTCATTGCCAAAGCCGCCCTCCAAGCCCAGCTTGAAAAGCTCCTCGGCATATTCGATCTTGGGGTTGAGGTAGACCCGCAACTTTGGCTGCAGCTCCTGGTAGGCCCTGATGTAGCTCGGCTTGACGATCTCGTGGACCGAGGTGATCCCCAAAGAATGGGCCAGCTCGATTGCAGACACAAGCGCCCTTTCGATCTCCTCGATTCCTGGCTCGATCCGGTCGTGGAACCACCAAGCGGCGTTCTCCCGCAATAGCCCCTGTTCCAGGCCTGCTCCCCCAAGCAGCGCTTCCGGCAGCTTGACCAGCTTTAATGCCTGGGAGTTGACGGCGAGCAGATGCCCATCGATGCGGAAGAGCGCTACGGGGCTATCGGGGGCGACGCGGTCGAGGTCCTGCCGGGTGACGTATCTTTGCTCCGGCCAATGGCTCTCCTCCCAGCCGCGGCCGATGAGCCACTCGCCCTTCGCCCTCTTCTCAACGGCTGCCCGGACCAGCTCCAGGAGTTCCTCCAGCGACCGGGCCTCGACAAGGTCGAGGTAGAGGGTCTCGATGAGACCGGTCGATACAAGATGGGTATGGGCATCGATGAAGCCGGGGAGGACCGTCTTGCCCCTCAGGTCGATGGTCTCCGTCCCCTCGCCCGCCAGGGCCCGGAGCTCCTCGGCTGAGCCCAGGGCGGCGATCCGCCCGCCGGAGACTGCCAGGGCCTCGGCACGGCCCGGCTCATCCAGAGTGATGATCCGGCCGTTAGAGAGGATTAGATCTGCAGCACATCGCTTGGGCATGGCGCATAGATTATCCCCTAAAGAGGAGGGGGAAAGCAAATTAAGGGGAGGCTGAAGAGCATAGCTACTTGGCACAAGGGACGGATCGAGTGCTTTCAGCACTTTTTTATACTCCTTAGAAAGGAGGTGATCCAGCCGCAGGTTCTCCTACGGCTACCTTGTTACGACTTCACCCCCCTCGCGAAGCTCACCTTCGGCCCTCATCTTGGCTGAGGGACTTCGGGTGCTCCTCACTCGGTTGGTGTGACGGGCGGTGTGTACAACCCCCGAGTACGTATTCACCGCGGTATGGCTGACCCGCGATTACTAGCGATTCCAGCTTCATGGGGTCGAGTTGCAGACCCCAATCCGAACTGAGGCCGGCTTTGTGAGATTCGCTTCCCCTTGTGGGTTCGCTGCCCTCTGTACCGACCATTGTAGCACGTGTGTCGCCCTGGGCATAAGGGGCATACTGACTTGACGTCATCCCCTCCTTCCTCCGGTTATTCGCCGGCAGTTCTACCAGAGTCCCCGGCCGAGCCGCTGGCAACTGGCAGTAGGGGTTGCGCTCGTTGCGGGACTTAACCCGACGTCCTACGACACGAGCTGACGACAGCCATGCACCACCTGTACACGCTCCGCTAGCCGAAGCTAGCAGTCCCTCCCCTTTCGGTTCGGTACCACGTGCGTGTCAAACCCAGGTGAGGTTCTTCGTTTATCATCGAATTGAACCACGTGCTCCACCGCTTGTGCGGGGGCCCGTCAATTCCCTTGAGTTTTAGCCTTGCGGCCGTAGTCCCCAGGCGGCGGGCTTAACGCGTTAGCTGCGGCACTGAGCCATCATTTAGAGGCCCAACACCTAGCCCGCATCGTTTGGGGCGTGGACTACAGGGGTATCTAATCCCTTTTGCTCCCCACGCTTTCGCGCTTCAGCGTCGGTAGCAGGCCAGGGAGTTGCCTTCGCCATCGGGGTACCTACCGGTATCTGCGCATTTCACCGCTACTCCGGTAGTTCCACTCCCCTCTCCTGCACCCTAGCCGAACAGTATCACCTGGCGACCCTCAGTTGAGCCGAGGGCTTTCACAGGTGACTTGCCCGGCCGCCTAGACGCCCTTTACGCCCAGTGAATCCGGATAACGCTCGCCACCTCTGTCTTACCGCGGCTGCTGGCACAGAGTTAGCCGTGGCTTATTCCTGGGGTACCGTCATCATGGGGACATTTCCTCCCCCACTTATTCTTCCCCCAGAAAAGGGGTTTACAACCCGAGGGCCTTCTTCCCCCACGCGGCGTCGCTGGGTCAGGCTTGCGCCCATTGCCCAAGATTCCCGACTGCTGCCTCCCATAGGAGTCAGGGCCGTGTCTCAGTCCCCATGTGGCTGACCACCCTCTCAGGCCAGCTACCCATCATCGCCTTGGTGGGCCATTATCCCACCAACTAGCTAATAGGACGCAACCTCCTCCTCGCGCGACGGAAACGATCTCAAGTCACAGATCAACAAGTCTCAAATCCCTAAGGACCTTTGACTTGCGACCCTTAGACCCAAGACTGATATTCCCGCCTTTGGCTGGTGGACCCTGCGACCCTCCAGCCACATCAGGTATTAGCCACCCTTTCGGGTGGTTATCCCCGACACGGGGGTAGATTAGTTACGCGTTACTCACCCATCCGCCGCTTTACTCCTGCCCCGAAGGGCAGTTTCTCGCTCGACTTGCATGTATTAGGCGCGCCGCTAGCGTTCATCCTGAGCCGGGATCATACTCTCTCAGTTAAACTCAAATGGTGCCTTTGGCTATGCTCTTCACCTGTCAAAGATCGATCCGTTCCTCATGGACAGAGCCAGTATAACACACCCTTACCTATCTGTCAAGTAGGGGGAGGTAAAACCTGGTGGAGCCGAGGGGGATCGAACCCCTGACCTCCTGCATGCCATACAGGCGCTCTCCCAACTGAGCTACGGCCCCCAATATTCTCATCTTACCATCGCCACTACCCCAAGTCAAGCACTTGGGGAGCTTGATCTCCTCCCGAAGTTGGGCTAAGATTGAAGCTTGATTGATGGTGAGAGAGCGGAGAGCGCCGGGGAAGCGGGGAGGCCATGATTAGAGAGAGGCTCAATCCCCTACTCCAGGTCCAAGAGCAGGACTTGCGCATAAAGGAGTTGGAGATGCGCCTCCGGCGCCTGGCCGAGCATAAGGAGGAGCTGGAACGGAAGATAGCAGAAGGTCGGGCGGATTTGGAAGGGAAGAGGAAGGCTCTGGAGGAGCTTCGCCGTGAGAGCCATCGGCGGAACGATGAGGTTGACTCCCTCGATTATCAGATAAGGAAATATCAAAAGGAGCTCGATGAGGGGATCATCAGCTATAAGGAGATGGAGACCCTCAGGGAGAAGATCGCGCACTCCAGATCAAGGATGGAGGAGCTGGAGGATGAGGCGATCGCGCTGATGGGAGAGGTCGAGGCCCACGAGGAGGGGTTCTCCCAGGAGGAGGCTGCCTTCGCTGCACGTGAGCAGGAGGTTCGAGCCGAGATCAGCCGAGTGGAGAAGGAGAGCGTGGTGCGGCGGGCTGAGCTGGAAGAGGCTGAGCAGCGGCGGGTTGAGCTGGCAGAGGGCGTCGAGCGCCATCTTCTGGAGCAGTATGAGCGATTATTGAGGGACTATGGCTACGAGGACCCCATCGCCACCGTCGAAGGTGGTTCCTGCTCCGGCTGCAAGATGTGGCTCTCCCAGAATACCCTCGAGCGGCTGCGGGAGGGGCGGGAGCTGGTCGTCTGCGAGAACTGTCACCGGATACTCTACTGGGGCTAAATACGGTATAATGGTGGTGGAGAGGGCCGGAGGGCCGCGGGGCAAAGCATCCCGAGGAAAGTCCGGACTCCACAGGGCAGGCCGCTGGGCAAGGGTTACAAGCCCAGGAGGGGTGACCCTCAGGTAAGGCCACAGAGACGAGACCGCCTGTGTTTTCTGACACAGGCAAGGGTGAAAGGGTGGATTAAGAGCCCACCGCTGGCCCGGGCGACCGGGCCGGGTCTGGCAGACCCTCGGCCGGAGCAAGGTCAAGTAGGGAGGAAGATGAGGGTGGCCCGCCCTCTCGCCTCCGGGTGGACCGCGAAGATGGATGGCCTTCTGAGAAACAGAATCCGGCTTATGGCCCTCTCCTTATCCTTATAAGGATGTGATCAGGTGAAGAGACGCCTCCTCTGGGGAACGGCCCTCCTGCTCTACGGGGGGCTGATCTTCTGGCTCTCCAGCCGTCCCTTCCCCGGAGGGCCACCGCTCTTCCACTTCGACTACGGCGATAAGCTCTGGCATTTTTTGGAATACCTTCTCTTCGGGTTCCTCGCCTGGAAGGCCTTCCTCCCTCAAGACAAGGTAGGGCTGATCTTGGTCCTCTTCATCTCCTGGGGCTACGCCGGTTCCGATGAGCTGCACCAGCTCTTTGTCCCCACCCGGGCGGCCTCCTTCTTCGACTGGGGCGCGGACTCCCTCGGGGCGATCGCCGGCCTGCTCCTCGGCCATCACTGGGGGGAGCATTTGCATTTCTAGTCCCAGCCGGTATAATGAAATCGTGCTCTTTGATAGGGGGGTGAACGGATTCGACGGGAATGTGGAAGTCCGGCGGCAAGCGGAGTTTCCGTTATCTCCTCAAAATAACGGATCTACCAATAAATGCCGACAATCTGGCATTCGCAGTTCCTTCTCTAAACTAGGGAAGGTCGTCCCCTGAGCCTCCGTCCGCAGAGCTCAGCGGGGCGTCGAAGATGCGGGCTGGCTCCCTCCTTCAGCCCGAGAGGGAGGGGGGACGAAATCCTAGGGCTCGGGCTGTGGGATCCTGTCCCATGGGAGCCTGCAGCTCCAGATGAAAATATGGGACTAAGCTTGTAGAAGTTGGGCGGAAGCATCTTCGGACCGGGGTTCGATTCCCCGCACCTCCACCAGCATCTTTATTATGAAGAGATTTATAGGTTTATTTCTGCTCCTAGTATTTCTTCTCCCCTTTTTTGCATTCTCTAGCCGCGCTGCTTCCAACCAGATTTACTTGCTCAAGCTGGAGACGAGCATCAATCCCATCACTGCGGCTTATGTGGTGCGGAACATCGCGCGGGCCAATCGCGAGGGGGCCCAGGCCGTGATCATCCAGCTCGACACCCCCGGGGGACTGGAGTCCTCGATGAAGGAGATCATCAAGGCTACCTTCACCTCCGATGTTCCCATTATAGTCTGGGTCGGACCGGCGGGCTCGCGGGCCGGTTCGGCCGGGGTCTTCATCACCCTGGCAGCCGATGTGGCGGCGATGGCCACGGGGACCAATATCGGCGCGGCCCATCCCGTCGGCATCGGCGGCTCATCCCCCCAGGAGAAGTCCCCTGAGGAGGAGAAGATCACCAACGACGCCGCGGCCTTCGCCCGTAGCATTGCCGAGAAGCGGGGACGGAACGTGGAGTGGGCCGAGGAGGCAGTGCGCCAGAGCGTCTCCATCACCTATACTGACGCCCTGAAGGAGAGCGTGATCGACCTGATCGCCGATAACTTAGATGATTTACTGAAAAAGCTCGACGGCTATCCTCTGGGGGCGCGGGAGGCCCTCGCCGCAGTCCGGGGAATCGATAGTGAGGCCCTGCGGGCTGCGGCCGGGGCCCAGGCAGCCGAGCTGGAGAATTTAACTGATCAATTTAAGGATACCATCAAGGGCGGAGGGGCTGAAGGGGCCCTGGCGGCCGCGGCCCAGGTCAAGGGGAAGCTGGTGGAGATTGAGGGGGGCCTGCCCCCGGAGGAGAAGGACCTGCTCCAGGAGATAAATAAAGCCGAGGGAAGATTGCAGGAATTCATCGCTGCGGGGAGGGTCCTCCGGACCTCGGGAGCGACGTTACGCGAGTTCCCGATGACCCTGAAGGACCGCTTGCTCAACTACCTCGCCGATCCCAACATCGTCTATCTTCTGCTGATGCTCGGCATCTATGGACTGATCTACGAGTTCTTCTCACCGGGGATCGGCTTCGGCCTCGTCGCCGGGGGGCTCTCGCTCCTGCTGGCCTTAATGGGATTACAAATCCTGCCGATCAACATCACCGGGCTGGCGCTGATCCTCTTCGGGGCCCTCCTGATGGTCCTCGACGCCTTCACCCCGACCCACGGGATCCTGACCACCGGCGGGGTGGTCTCGCTCTTGCTCGGCTCCTTCACCCTGTTCAACTTCCAGAGCCCGGCCCTCCGCCTCTCCTCCTGGAATGTGATCATCACTACGGGGATCGTCACCGCGCTCTTCGTCTTCATCTTCAGCAAGGGGCTGCTCATCCAGCGGAAGCGGGCCACCACCGGCCTTGAGGGGATGATTGGGGCGGTCGGCGAGGCGCGTGAGGAGATCGTCTCCGAGGGGCTGGTCTTTGTCAAGGGAGAATACTGGAAGGCCATCTCCATCGATAGCGCGGAGATCAGGAAGGGCGAGGAGGTCCTCGTCGAGGGAGTCGATCGGGGGAGGCTCTTGGTGCGGAAGGCGGGATAGAGAGGGACCACCGAGCCGGGTAGCCCGATGGCCCCTTTACATCCGCTTTACTTTACTTGCACGTAGCCCTCAGAGGTCCGGTCGCCATCGACATACCAGTCGCCGAGCGGCTTTAGATCATAGGCATACACTGCATGCCTTCCCCCCTTCGTGAGGGAGTAGGCAGTCACAATCAGGAGGCCGTTGGTCGGGACGTCCTCGATGGCCTTGATCAGGCTGCCGAGGCTGGTAACTTTGTCCATCCAGTAGGGCCGGACCCAGGGGCCATACATCTCATACTTCCAGAACCAGTCCCTGGC
>Ga0114934_10002435_pt1 | contig 11891 bp, 10 predicted proteins | sample 4SBtaG_2_FD_99695 | JGI IMG/M metagenome (GOLD analysis project Ga0114934, IMG submission 99695) | Deep subsurface microbial communities from Kolumbo volcano to uncover new lineages of life (NeLLi) - 4SBTROV10_white metaG | ecosystem: Environmental > Aquatic > Marine > Volcanic ...
TGCTCCATCTTATTCATCATGCCCTTATTAAATCTTCCCTTTTTCTTTCATCGGGAAATATTCTTCTGTCATATAAGACGAAGCTGATCGATAAAATCGGAAATTTAAATAAACTTATGCCTAAAACCTCTTTTATTTTTATTGCAGGCTTTGTGGCAATTGCAGGTTTTCCACCCTTCGGACTTTTTTTTAGTGAATTTTTTATTATTACCGGGGCGTATAAACAGGGTAAGTACTATGCTGCGGCAGCCCTTCTCATTGCGCTTATAATAGTAATGGCGGGTCTTGCAAAGCATGTACTGAAGATATGCTTTGATAATACTTCAATAGATGACATTGATGTACATGATTCAGGTCTGCTTATATACCCCCAGTATATTTTACTTATTACGTCCCTGACTTTATGCCTGTTTCAATTTGAAAAACTTTATAATCTTCTGTCCATGGCAGTAGCAGGGGTTGGAGGTAATCTATGAATACATGTTTTATAAATGTTGAAAATGGAGTGAAAATTCCATTTGATATAATACCTATGCTAAATTTTGAAAATTTTTACGAAGAAATTATAAACTTTGTCAATTCAGATGCTTCTGTAGTCCTGTTTTTTGTTTTTGAAAACAAGGATGAAGATGAACTTCAGTTTGTTGCTGTTCTGAGACAAGAAGATAAGCTGTTTGCAGCAAGATCTAAAGCATTATCCGAATATCCTTCATTCTGCACACATAGTTTAAAATTTCAATTATTTGAAAGAGAAATAGCTGAGCAATACGGAATAAAGCCAATTGGCCACCCATGGTTTAAATCTGTCAGATATCATAACAATTTTGTCAATGCGGATGACCTTTTTGGAAATGACTACAAAAATGATATTCCGGGAGCATACCCTTTTTATAAAGTTGAAGGCGAAGAAATACACGAGGTTGCCGTTGGGCCGATTCATGCTGGAATAATTGAACCGGGTCATTTCAGATTTAACTGCGCAGGCGAAGAGATTTTAAACCTTGAAATAGTTCACGGCTATCAGCACCGGGGTATCGAAAAGCAGCTTTTGAATGCCGATTTAAAAAAATTCCCGTTCATTCTTGAATCTGCTGCAGGAGATACGACTATTGCTCATGCAACAGCCTTTTCAGAAGCCATTGAAGGTCTTACAAATACTGGGATTGATGACGAAAGTAAAAAAATAAGAGCTCTTGCTCTTGAGCTTGAAAGGCTCGCAAACCACGTAGGTGACCTTGGGGCCTTAAGCGGTGATGTGGCGTTTTTACCGCCTGCTGCCTATTTTGGAAGAATACGGGGTGAATTTTTAAATATTCTTTTGAATATAAGCGGCAACAGGTTCGGAAAAGGTCTTGTTAGACCATCCGGTGTTAGATTCCCTGTTTCTGATGGACAAAAGCATAATTTTGTTTCTAAAATTAATGAACTGGAAAAAGAAATTATAAGCATTGCTGACATGATGTTTGTTCAGCCTGGAGTTTTAGGCCGTTTTGAAAAAACCGGCATTGTAAAACATAATACAGCAACAGAACTTGGACTTGTTGGAGTAGCCGGACGTGCATCAGGAATTGATTATGACGTAAGACGGTCTTTCCCTGTTTCTGCCTGGAAGGATATCACTCTGGATAATATCATTGAACATAGCGGGGATGTTATGGGAAGAGCAATGGTACGTTACAGAGAAATAAAACAGTCTCTTAATCTTGTCAAATCCCTGCTTGATAAATTAGAATGCAGCAATCCTGACAAATGCGGGTATAAACAACCTGTACTCGAACCGTCTTCATTTATAGTATCGATGCAGGAAGCCTGGAGAGGGGAATTAGCACATTGTATTATTACTGATTCAAAAGGTGCTATTTCAAGATATAAAATAAAAGACCCGTCATTTCATAATTGGAACGGCCTTGAGCTGGCTGTGAGGAATGAGGCTATATCCAATTTCCCTGTATGCAATAAAAGTTTTAACCTTTCATATTGCGGATTTGATTTATAATAAAAAAAGTGAGATTCAGCTATGATTCTGGACGTAATAAAAAATAAAATTGAACAGAAGTGTAAAACTTCCAACTACCCTAAAGAAAAAATAGTTTTACCTGAAAATTACCGTGGAATGCCTTTAATAAAAAATGGATGCTCCGATGATATTGTCAGAGAATGTGCGGAAAACTGCCCTGTTGATGCAATTGATTCCACGAAAAGAACAATAGATTTAGGCAAGTGCCTGTTCTGTGGTGACTGTGAAAAAATTTCAAACAGCGAATTTGTTGAGTTTACAGGTAATTATGAAACTGGCGTAAGCTCAAGGGAAGATCTTATTGTGGGAGTTAATACCAAAAAGATTGAACTTTCCACAAATGCGGTTTTTAAAAAATTATTTGGACGTTCACTGCAGCTTCGGGTTGTTTCCGCAGGCGGTTGTAATGCCTGTGAAGCAGATATCAATGTTTTAAATACACCCTTTTATGATCTTGCAAGATTCGGTATTCAATTTGTAGCCTCGCCTAGGCATGCGGACGGTCTTCTTGTAATAGGGCCTGTGCCCGTCAATATGGAGTTGGCTTTAAAAAAATCATATAACGCAATTCCCGATCCGAAAGTTGTGATAGCTTCCGGATGCTGCGCTATTTCAGGAGGAATTTTTAAAAATAATCCTGAACAATTAAAAGGTGTTGATGAAATACTTGATGTTGATTTATATATTCCCGGGTGTCCTCCGCATCCAATGACAGCATTAAGTGCTTTACTGAGATTTTTTACAAATAAGCTTCAGAGCAGCAAAGCCTGATTTACTTGAAAAAAACATAACTATGATCAATAAAAAAGGGATATTAAATGAAAGGTAAAAACAATTCAGATTCAGGAGTTAAAGCTAAAGAATTTCTCATGAGCAGAAAAGAGATTTGCCTGAGACTTATTTACACCTTCATTTTTCTGGCCGTTCTGGGAGTAGTGGTTAATATCATATGGTTAATTGCAGCTTTGCAATACGCGTTTCTTTTTGCAACAAAGAACTACATTAAGCCATTAAGAAAATTTTCAGCTTCTCTTACAGAATATTTAAAGGAAATAATGGATTATATTCTTATTATATCAAGTAAAAAGCCATTCCCGTTTTCTGATTTTCCAAAAATAAAAGAGCCGGTAGAAATTAATCCGGAAGAAGTCTGATAATAATATATAGAACTCTTTTATGAACGAAAACTCAATCTTTCCCGCCTTTTAATGCATAGAGGTAATATTGATGGATGCCGGGCTTGACCCGGCATCCGCAATTATTGAATTTACAGGGCTCATGTTCTCTACGGAATGACCCAAAAAGGTAAAAAACAAGGATCTCTGGTCTTGAACGTGAATCAACCTCTTCATTTTGGCTCAAGGTTTCAAGACTTAATCTCATCATTTCAAAACTATGATCCAGAATACCCTGATCAAAATCTATCATGTTCACAAAATATCCAGATGCAGCGAGAAACTGCGAAATACCGCGGCCCATCAGCCCCCCTATAACAGCTATTTTACAGATATTTACATTCAAACATTTTTTAGATATAAACCCTAAATATTTTAATAAACACAATTCTCATAAATAGAGTATATTCTTTTGGTTTAAATATGATTATTAAATTTCTTTTTATTACATCATAAGGAAAAATAAAGCAGTTAATTTAAACTCATTCACTCTTCATAAGAATAATCATCTATAACTATAAAAAAGATTTACTTGACCGTCACTTCCATCTTTTTATAGTTATATCGATATTTCTTTTATTAACTCATCTTTAAAGAATCATGGAGATTTTCAATTGGAATCTGAAAAAGAAAGCAACAACCTGCTTGAAGAGATAAAAAGACTAAAAGACAGCGAGGCTGTGTTCAAATATCTGTTTGAGCAGTCAATGGCACCGTCCATAATCATTGAAGACGACATGACAATCTCCATGGCAAACCAAAAGGCAAAGGAGCTCTTTGGGTTTGGAGAAGGCAAAAGAGAGGGCTATGTCAAGTGGCCGGAGTTTATCCATGTTGATGATATAGAGAGAATGAAAAAATATCACCGCCTACGGAGAAAAAATGAAGATCTGGTCCCAAGGGAGTATGAATGCAAGCTGATCGACGGAAAGGGAAGACTTCAGCATATTTTCATCAAACTTGACATGATACACGGCACAACAAGATCTCTTGCAACTTTTATAAATATCACATCCAAAAAACTGGCTGAAAAAACCCTTCAGGAAAGGGAAAAAGAGCTAAGTGCAATAATGGACCATGTTAAAGGCTTTATATATACTGTTTTCCCAAATTACAGGATAGAATTTGCAAACTACGCATTGATCAAAAAAGCTGGGAAAGATATAATAGGAGAAACATGCTACAAAGCTCTATTCAGCAATAATTCTCCATGCACTTTTTGCCCCTTTAAAAAAATATTCAGCGGTAAAAGCGATAAGTTTGAATTTAAGGGCTTATTCGATGAAAGATGGTATAAAGCCATATCAAGTCCAATAAAAGATGAAGCAGGAAATACCTCAAAACTTCTTACCATAATCACAGATATCCATGACATAAAAATAGAAGAAGAAAATTTAAGACTATCAAAAATCAACCTTAAAAATGAAATCGACAAACTAAAAAGCTCTATAAAAGAAAGGTTCAGATTTGGAAGAATCATAGGCAAATCGACTCCCATGCAAAATGTATATGAAACCATTTTAAAAGCTGCCACAAGCGAAGCAAATATTATGGTATACGGCGAATCAGGAACAGGAAAAGAGCTTGCAGCCAAAACAATTCACGATTTGAGCCCACGTTCAGCTAAAAAATTTGTACCTGTAAACTGCGGAGCAATTCCTGAAAATCTCATGGAAAGTCAGTTTTTTGGATATGTAAAAGGTGCATTCACAGGCGCAGACAAAACAACAAAGGGCTTTCTTGAAGAATCAAGTGGAGGAACACTTTTCCTTGATGAGGCAGGAGAAATCTCAAAACAACTTCAGATAAAGCTCTTAAGAGCAATAGATGAAGGAGGATTTTCCCCGGTTGGTAGTACAGAGGTAATCAAACCTGATTTAAGGATAATAGGCGCCACAAACAGAAATTTAAATTCCCTCATTGAAAATAACATTATAAGGGAAGATTTTTTTTACAGGATACATGTAATCCCTATTCACCTCCCTCCTTTACGGGAACGAAAAGAAGACATCCCTTTTATTGCAGAACATTTTGTAAAGGAACTGGATATAAAAGAGCCTATACTAACCCCTGAAATACTGGCAATCTTGCAGGAGCATGACTGGCCTGGAAATATAAGGGAGCTTAAAAATGTAATACTGAGGATTGCTACGCTTGGGCCAGAAGTAATTTCATTTTTTGAAAATAAAAAGTATAATATACCAATGAAAAATAGGACATTGAACATACCATCTCAAAATTTAAAAACTGCCTTGAAAAAATATGAAAAACTTATAATAAAAACTGCTCTTGAAAAAAATATGGGGCACAGAGGTAAAACCGCTGCTAATCTTGGAATAACAAGAAAAACCCTTGAAAGACGTATGCTGGAGTTTAACCTGAGAAATAAATAACCAAACATTACTCCACATTTTTTAAAAGAGATTCCAACCAATCACTGATTATCCCCTTTAAACAGACCAATAGAAACAATGCGACAAAAAAGACGTATAAAAAGACATTATTGTCGCTTAACTCAACAGCATCATCCAACTAAAGACAAAGTTGTCGCATCAATAACAACATAATTCTAATATATCTTTAAAATCAAATAGTTACATAAGTGGCATCTCTTTTGCTTTTACCATATATATCCAAAACCTAAATACAGGAGGATCCACATGACATCATTCTACCACAATGAATATTCCAAAAAAAATGTTCCCGCAGAAAAAGCCCTTGCCTCAATAGAATCAGGATACTGGGTGGATTATGGTAATTTTTTATGTGCTCCAATTTTTCTGGATAAAGAACTTGCAAAGAAAAAAGGGCAGTTAAAGGATATTAAAATAAGGGGTGTAGGTTTTCCTGGAATTTCAGCAACAGCATCATCTGACCCGAAACAGAGTACATTCTGTTACAACAACTGGCATTTTACAGCAGGCGACAGAATCCTTCACGATTCAAATCTTTGCAGTTATATCCCTATTCTCTACCATGAAGGGCCCCTTTACTATAAAAAAAACGATGCAAAAACAGATGTCTTCATTATCAGAACAGGCATGATGGATAAAAATGGCTATTTCAACTTTGGCATAGCAAATTCTGTACAAAAAGCACAGGCTGATGCAGCATCCATAGTTATAGTAGAGGTTAATAAAAATATGCCCCATTGTCTTGGCGGAATCAACGAAACCATACATATATCTGAAGTTGATTATATAGTGGAGTCAGATCATGCGCCATTAATTGAACTTCCAGAACCAACAATAACAGAGGCAGAGCAAAAAATTGCAGAATTGATTGTCAAAGAGATCCCGGACAGAGCATGTATACAGCTTGGAATAGGAGGAATGCCAAATACAGTTGGCAAAATACTTGCGCAATCAGATTTAAAAGATCTCTCTGTTCACAGTGAAATGATGGTGGATGCATTCATGGATATGTATGAGGCAGGTATAGTAACAAACAGATATAAAGAATTCTGCCCTGAAAAAATGACCTATACCTTTGCCATGGGTAGCCAGAAACTCTATAATTTTTTAAATTCAAACACTGCCTGCGCAAGCTATTCTGTGGAATATATAAATTCCCCTGAAATAATCAGTTCAATATCGAATTTCATATCAATAAACAATGCAGTGGAAACAGATCTTTTCGGACAGATTTCATCGGAATCAAAAGGGCCAAGGCAGATCTCAGGCACAGGTGGTCAACTTGATTTCCATTATGGAGCATATCACTCTGACGGAGGAAAGGCCTTTATCTGTTTTACATCAACAGCAACAATGAAAAACGGAGAAAAAGTATCAAGAATAAAACCAACTCTCACTCCTGGTACAATAGTTACCCTGCCAAGAACCATGGTACATTATATTGTAACAGAATATGGTGCTGTTTCTTTAAAAGGGAAATCAACCTGGGAAAGGGCTGAAGCTTTAATATCCATAGCACATCCAGATTTCAGGGAAGATCTTATAAAAGAAGCTGAAAAAATGAAAATATGGAGAAGATCCAATAAAACAGGAGGGAAAAAATACTCAGTTGAAGTAAGGCTTGCAAGCTGACCTTTCCAGCCTTTTCTCATGCATAGAGAAAAGGCTATGGTTATGGAAAAATATCCATAATCTCAAAAGCCACGGCCTCTGGAGTTTTGCCATTGGTATCTATTGTATAATCTGTCCAGTTTTCATACAAGAGTTTCCTCTCTTCATAAAGATCCTTTAAAGACTGGTCAGGTCTGTGGACAACCCCCCTTTTTTCAAGGCTTGAAATCCGCTGTTTAATTGGCTCAAAATCGGAATAAAGATAGACAATGGTTCCAAATAATTTGAGATTTTTCATTGCATTGACTCCATACACAACACTTCCACCTGTTGCAATTAGAGTATTTTTCACCATGATTGATGAAATTGTTTGGTCCTCAATTTTACAAAATTCAACAAGACCTTTTTGCTTTATCAGATTACTTAATGAATCACCCATAAGATTCTGAATATAAATATCTGTATCAAGAAAATTTTTTCCCATATATTTTGCCAGCATAACTCCTATGGTGCTCTTCCCTGATGCCGGCATACCTATCAAGGTGATATTATCTTTCATAATAGCCTTTCTATTCATATAAATTTTTCAGTTATATGATCTAAGAAAAGAAAACCAGACTCTGTGAGGAATAGCCTGTCTTCTGTTTCTTTAACATAACCTTCTTTTACAAGAGACTTAATCTGACCACTGTATTTTTCATCAAAACAGGAAAAGAATCTTTTTTTATACTGATTTTTATCTATTCCCTTTGACTGCCTGAGCCCAAGATATAAAAACTCCATCATCTCCATATCCTTTGAAATAAATTCCAGAATACGGCCTTTTTGTTGACCTGTTCTTATATTCTCAAGCCAAAGATTAAAATCTGAAGGTTCACTCCACCTCAAAGGGAAATAAAAAGAATGGGCTGAAGGCCCAAAACCAAGATAAGGATTATAATTCCAGTATTTCATGTTATGCCTTGAAAAATATCCATCCTTTGCATAATTTGATACCTCATAGAAAATATAGCCTGCCCCTTTGATATAATTATTCACAAATAAAAAAGAATCTGCCTGAGCCTGTTCGTCGAGATCTGGGATCTCACCATTTTTTATCATTTCAACCATTCTTGTGCCATCTTCAACAGAGAGCATGTATGCAGATATATGTTCTGGAGAAAGAGCCATAAAAGATTCAAGATCGTTTTCAAGATCATCCATACTCTGCCCTGGAATACCATAAATTATATCAAGACCTATATTTTTAAATCCTGCATTTCTTGCATTATAAAAACAATCCACAGCTGTTTTTAAACCATGGATCCTGCCAAGCAGTTTCAAAATTCTATTATTCAATGACTGAACACCGATGTTGACACGGTTTACACCTGTATTAATAAGCAAACTGAAATATTCTTTTCCAATGGAACCAGGATTCACCTCTATAGTTATTTCAGGTGATGAAATCTTAAATTTTCCATATACTGCCCTTAAAATTCTTTCTATCTGAACAGGAGATAAAAGGGATGGAGTACCACCACCAAAATATATTGAATCTGCTTCAAAGCCTTTATATGGTGAATTATTTATGTTTTGAACAAGAGCTTGCACATACTCATCCATACAGTTATCAACAGACAGGCTGCTTATGGAAAAAAAATTACAATAATTACATTTTTTCCTGCAGAAAGGAACATGGATATAGATACCGCCCTTCCCTCTTTTATTTTCATATTTTGAGCTATCCATCATACAAAACGTTTCATCATCTCTGAAATAACATGATCAACATTATCTGGGGTAAGTTTCAATTTTTCAGACATGGAAAGAGCTCTTGAATATCTGGATATATCTTTCATATCATCCACCCCTTTAAAAAGTCCTGTTCTTCTGCCAAGCTGATAAACAATCTGACCTTGAGGGGAAAGGGAAAAAAAGCTCTCTATTTTTGAAAGCATATCAGCTTTCATCTCTTTAAGATTTCCATTTATATCTTCAAAAAGATTTAAGATATGATCACTTACAATAAAGGAATTCATCTCTTTTAGATTTTCAATGAAGAGTTTCAATTCCTTTGCTGCTTCCATATCGCTGATTTTTTCAAATTTTCCAGACAGCCACAAATCATAAAGGGGTGTATTTTCAAGAATGGCCAGAGTTCTTATCCTTATAAAATCAGGTTCAATGGAGTTTAAAGCAGAGGCAGTTTCAACGGCATGCTCATGGGAATATTTTTTACCTCCAAGGCCAGGCATTACATATTCTGAAAGTGAGATACCTGCTTTTTTTACTTTAACACCAGCCTTTACATGAATATACCTTGTTGCTCCCTTGTCTATCATTTCCAAAACATTGTCAGAGCCAGATTCCATGCCTATATGAATTCTCTTCAGGCCTGCATCTGCAATGGCTTTCATTTCATCGTCACTTTTTTTATCTATTGTGACTGATCTTGCATATGAGGTAATTCGTTTTAAAAATGGAAATCGTTTATTGATATGATTCAAAATAGTCACAAGATCTTCTGTTTTTAAAATAAGTGAATTTGCATCCTGAAGAAAAAGAGATTCCATACCACCATTTATCCAGTGTACAGCTGCATAATATGCATCCATATCTTTATCTTCCAAAGTTTTTAAGAATTTGTGATCAGAAGAATTATCAGGAAAGGTTCCTCCTGTTTCCGCAAATATTTTATCAACCATTGCAGCAACTGCATCAATATCATTAATAACCTCATCAACACTTCGTCTGGAAAATTTTTGCCCCTTATAAACAGGACAGAATACACACCTGTTCCATGGACAATTCCTTGTTACCCTTATTAAAAGAGAAGATGCCTCACTAGGTGGCCTGATTGGCCCCTGCTCAAATCCTGAATAGATATTCATAAAATTCACCAGCCTTTATAAATCGCTTTGACAAAAATCTTTTCTATATATATGAAAGACAAAACCGTATAGCAAAAAGAAAATAGATGAAACAATTATTCAAATTTACATCACTTGCAACTATAATTATCCTAATAACTACACTGCTGATAATTATTCTGATTAAAAATTTTCAAGACACTCCTTTTAATCCAAAAGAGAGAGAGTCCATCTCTTTTAGAATAAAGCATGGAGAGAGTCTTTCAAGGATAGCGCATCTTCTTGTACAAAGAAAAATCATCTCAAGTGAATTTAAATTCAAGCTTATCGTAAAATTATCACATAAAGATAAGAGTATAAAGGCCGGTGAATATGAGCTTTCCCCTTCAATGACACCAGATGCCATATTGAATATACTCACACTTGGAAAAGTCAAATTATACAGGGTTACATTCCCTGAAGGGACCACCATAAAAGAGATGTCAGAAATTCTTGAACAAAATAAAATTTGCAGCAAAAAAAATTTTATAAAAAAAGCCTATGACAAAAGTCTTCTGAAAAAATCAAAGCTTAAAGCAACATCTTTTGAAGGTTATCTTTTTCCTGATACATACATGTTTCAAAAAAATGAATCTCCTGAAAAAATAATCATGACCATGTATAATAAATTTCAATGTGTATACTCTAAAAAGTTTGATATCAGGGCGAAAAGAACAGGTTTTTCAAAACACAAAATCATAACCCTTGCATCCATAATTGAAAAAGAAACAGGTTGTGCAAATGAAAGACCGATTATTTCATCTGTTTTTCATAACAGACTGAAAAAAGGTATGAGGCTGGAAACAGATGCTTCTGTAATTTATGGAATTAAAAATTTTGACGGAAATATAAAGAAAAAAGATCTTGAAGAATTTACCCCTTATAACACTTATAAAATAAAAGGGTTGCCTCCAGGTCCCATAGCAAATCCCGGCATTGATTCCATTAAAGCGGCACTTTATCCATCAAAAACCAATTTCTTATTCTTTGTATCAAAAAAGAATGGTACACATTATTTTTCCAGAACACTTAAAGAACATAACAGGGCTGTAAGAAAATATCAGCTCAGGAGATAAAAATTTTGGACAAGTCAAAAAGATATATAGATATGTGCTTGAAGGCCGAGGAGATACAGAAGATCTGGATTCCAAAGAAAGGAGACTGGTTTGTTCTTGATTCAGGCGAAATAGATATCTGTATTGAGGATGAAAAACCAAGAAAACTTACAAAATCTTATCATGAAATAGCACCTGGTAATGAAAAAATAATTTCTTTTACAAAACGAACCTGGCTTCCTAAACAGGAACAACTTGTGGAAATGTCTCTTATACCTGGGCTGACTTTCCAGAAAAATACATTGATATTCTTTGACTGGTCAGAAAAGACAGGACCAGATCATCTCACTGAGAATAAACACAGATTCACCTCCCTTGAACAGATAAGACTGGCATATCTGATGGAGTTTAAATATAAAAAGACGTGGTATAAAAATACCTGGTACAGACTTGATGACAACTTTGCCTGAAACAGAAAAAATTTTATGGATATATTAAAGAATTATACAAAAGCTATTTTAACAGGACAAAAACTAATATCAGGAATATATGGTACTACTCTTGATGATTCCACAAAAAAATTTTTAAGAAAAACAGCCCCTGGCGGTATAATTTTGTTTTCAAGGAATATCAAAAATCAAGATCAACTCCTGAGGCTTAATCTTGATATTCTTAATTTTTTTAAAGAGGAAGGATTCCCAGCTCCGTTCATAAGCATAGATCAGGAA
>Ga0114934_10002436_pt1 | contig 11890 bp, 10 predicted proteins | sample 4SBtaG_2_FD_99695 | JGI IMG/M metagenome (GOLD analysis project Ga0114934, IMG submission 99695) | Deep subsurface microbial communities from Kolumbo volcano to uncover new lineages of life (NeLLi) - 4SBTROV10_white metaG | ecosystem: Environmental > Aquatic > Marine > Volcanic ...
ATTCTTTTTATAACGGGTAAAGGGAAACATTCTGAGAGAGGGTATTCTGTGCTTAAAGAGCTGACTGAAAAAATTGCTGTAGAATTGAAGAAAAAAAAAGATATCCGAGGTTTTTGTTGGGAAAAGAAAAAAAAAGCCAAAAGCGGTGCTATTATCTACTATCTTTGATTGTTGTAAGGGAAATTGATTGAGAACATCGTTCCTCTATTCGTTGGATTCTCCATATACTTTATTTTGCCTTTGAGTTTTGTGGTTACAAGGTTATAAACTATATGCAGACCTAATCCAGAGCCTCCTTTATGCCTTTTTGTTGTGATGAATGGTTCAAATATTTTTGAAACTATATCTTTTGGGATACCTCTTCCTGAGTCCTGATATAAGATTATTGCTTTATTACTGGTTGCAGATATAGATATTTTGATTTCACCAGCATTGATATTTTCAAAACCATGAATGATGGAGTTAATAAGAAGATTATTGAATATTTGGGAAAAGATTCCAGGATCTTGAAAAATATGGAGGTCTTTTTTAATATTTAATTTTATACTGATATTTTTTCCTTTTAGCTGAGGTCTGATGCTGGTGATTAGGTCATTGAGAAGATCTGTTAGAATAAAAAGTTTCGGTTCTGAATATCCTTGATCAACAGCAATTTTTTTAAGGCTTTTTACAAGAGATAAAGATTGATCTAGGTTTTTTAATATAATTTTCATACTTGTTTTAGATTCATTTATAATATATTTAAAATTCTGTTCCTCTAATTGATTTGATTCCAGCTGGTTTATTGACTTGTCCAGTTTTTTATCCATACTTGAAGCCACAAGCAGGCAATTCCCCATAGGAGTATTGATTTCATGCGAAATACCAGCCACAAGTCTTCCTATGGAAGCCATTTTTTCAGATTCTATAAGCTGTTCACTGGCCTGTTTCAGCTGAGCCATTGATTTTTTCAGTTTATTGTTGTTCTTTTCAAGGGTTATAGTTCTTTCATAAACTTTTTCTTCCAGTTTAGTTTTTAAGATGTAGTATTCATTCAGTATAAGGTTTATATTTTGAATAATGGAGCCTATTTCATCATACCTGTGCATTATTGGTATATCTACAGTGCTTATCTGATCTTTTTTAGGATCTATTTTGGAAATTTTTTCTGAAAGATTAAGTAAGGGGCTGGTGATATTTTTTTTAAATATAATTGTGAATATTACAGCCAGACAAAGGTATAGTAAAAGATTTGATGTAAGGATGAATTTTGTTTTTTTTATGAAATTATTATAGATGAATAAATAATCAGTCTGGAGTTTTATTGTTCCTACAAAAACAGCTTTGCTGTTTCCAGGGCTATAGCTGAGTTTAGAATTATATATTTCGGTATCAGGGTAGAATAGTTTAAAAAAGGGGGAGTTGTTTTTGAATCTGGGGGAGTATTTTTCATATAATATACCTCCGAAATTGTCTGTGAGGGAGACATATATGATTGGTTCATATGTTATATATCCATTGACTATTTCTTCGGCCTGTTTTCTGTCTAGATGATATAGAGCCTGAGCAGCTGAAGGCTCTGTGATTTTAAGCATTCTCGCTATGTTATTTTCTTCATTGATACGGCTTTTTTTGAGGTCTCTGTATATTTGAAATGAACTCAAGATAAATCCTGAAATGAATACTGCTAATATTGTTGTGAGTGTCTGTTTCAACGATAGATGTTGTTGTATACAGAAAAACATAATTAAAAATCCTTTTTCCCCTGTATTTTTTCCCTGAGTATCTGGGAAATGATACGGTTTATTTTTTTTATATCAGAATTTAAAGGTGATGATTTTGAAATACCCAGGCTGTAACTCCAGTTTTGTACAGTTTTTTTTGCTATACCTATATTTTGTTTCAGCGTCGGGTTTAATTTGAATTTTTCCTGTATAGCCCTTTTATCGCATATGATAAAATCAATACGATTTCGTACAAGTTTTTCTATGTTTATCTTTAAATTTTTTACCGGTTCAAGTTTTAATCCGAATCTGGCTGCTTCCTGTGAAAAGTCCCCATAAGAATATCCAATGATCGTGCCTATTCTGTAAGCTTTCAAATCCTTTGATTTCTGCCATTTAAATTTTTTGAAATGATTTTTATTGAAGCATAGTATATCTGAGCTTGTAAATACAGGTGTTGTAAAGGAAAGGAAAGGGTATGATTCGTTATCTGGCTGGATTATGATTACTCCATCTGCAATACCGTATTCTGCCATCTTTAAAACTCGTTTCCATGGGTACAGTTTCATCTCTATTGTTTTATTAAGTCTTAAAAATATTTCGTTTATTATATCCGCAGCAATACCATGAGCATTATCGCCATATTGTCCGTCAACCCATGGTGGCCATGGATCGCCGACTATCAGATAATTTGGAGTTGCTTGTACAAGCCTGACTGAAAATATCGTCAGTAGTAATAAAAAAATCAATGTGTTTGACTTCAGCAAAAAAAACTCCAGCAGTATAAATACCATAATGATAATTTAAAGATTATGGGGATTAATTTAAATAAAATATTGATTGAGGTATTTTATATATTATAGCTACGATTTATCTCAGATCTGACGATTCTGTCAAAATGTTTTTTGTATATGTTTTTTTATATTCTTTTTTGACATAGGTTATATAAGATAATTTGAGTCTTAAATTATTTATTGAAGAAATATTTAGTTCCGCTTTTTTAAGACAATTAAGAGCCTTATTTATATAGCCAACTCTTCTCAATATTCGGGCTGACTGGATGTGTATATCTGCGATTCTGGAGTTGTACCTGTCTGGATTTTTTGAGCGGCTGACAGAATTTATTATGGCTTTTATTGTTTTGATATAAAAATTTATATTAATTGCTGGGTGTGGCTGTTCCAGCAACAAGCCTGCAAGTTCAATGGTCTTTATTTGATGATTGTCAATTGTGAATCTTAGATTATCTTTAATGAATTTATTTAATTTTCCATGCAGATCTGGATTATATTTGGAAAGAGAATCGGATAAATGACTTAACATTGTAAGTCTTTCCACTGTAATATTCTTTTTTATACTGTTCAGTAAAAGGGAGACAATCTTCAATCCTTTATTTTTATTTTTTGAAATATAGAATTGGGTTATTGCAATGAGTGAGTTTTGGTCGAATTCAGAGTAAATAATAATTTCCTGGATTGTCAGGTTATTGAGTAGTTCTTCAATAATTTCTCCTGAAATATTGTTCATTGGTTTATATAGAAGAGTAAATAATTGAAGCTTATCGTTATTGCTTGGTACTACTTTTTTTATAATAGCTTTTGCATACTTAATTCTTTTCTGTTTTATCAGGCTTTCAATTATAATAGAAAAGCTTTTGAGACGATTCTTTTTTGCAGTTTTATTATATTTTGTAAGTAATACTTGTTTGCGCCTTTTTTCTATTTCTCTAATGGACATTGATGATATTATAAAAGGATATTCATAAGGTATCTGTTTTGCTAGAAATACTGCTTCTTGATATAATTTAAATTTGCAAAGATATTTTATGAATCTTGGTAAATATATTTCAAAGCTTTTTCCATTAGATGGATTAGCAAGGCTTAGCTTCCAAAGAGTTGCAATTTTTTTGAATGTCTCTTTCAGCTTGTTTTTTAATTTAAATTTTGTATATATTTTAGATAATCTTATGAGCTCAATTCCTTTGATTCTTACCGGGTTATCAGGTGGATAAGAACGGACTACTCCAAGGTATAGTTTCTTTTCTTTTTTAGGGGATGGTTCACTGGAAATTCTGTATTGGTTAGGAAAATTAAAAATAATATTTTCAATGAAATTTAAAAAATCATTATTTTTAGTCTGACCTGATTTTAATATGAATTTTTCAATCGGAGGGAGTAGAACTCTGAAATTTGTCTTGTCTGAACCATATGCAGTATAAAGATTCATTAAGTCATAAATTCTTTTTTGTAAGAATGAAACAAGATCGTATTGTAATGCAATATGAAGTATCTGATTGTACATCATGCAGCCTTCTAATGAGCGTATATCAATACCATCACCAGCTAGATTTAAAAAATATTTTCCCTGGTTATTTTTCCCTGTTTCAAGAAGTTTTTTTGCTGCCAGGAGATTTGAGTTGAAGCTTTTTTTTTTATTTAATGTATTGGGATATTTTTTCTTGATACTGATATTAATAATTTGGTCGGAGTTATTATTGGAATATTTTGTTTTTACCAGATCAGGGTTATAAAGACGGGGTCTTTGATCATTCATGATGGATGCCTGTGCATTCATTGTGGTAAGGAGCACGATAGCCATTGAGATGATTTTTAAAAGATCTTTATATTTCATTTGCAGAATTCTTTTTATAAATGAGGCGGAAGCTTACACACCCGCCTTTTTTGAATTATAGATTCTTCATTATATTACTCACAACTTCTTCCAGTGATTTTGTGTAATCATTTGTCTTGTCTTTTGTTACAACAGGAGTTCCGTTGTCCCCAGAATGTATTACATCAAAATTGTATGGCAGTGATCCAAGGAAGCGTATGTTCATTTCCATAGATGTTCTTTTCCCTCCGCCTTCCTTGAATATAGCTATTTTATCTCCGCAATGTGGACATGAAAATGGTCCCATATTTTCCACCAGGCCAAGTATGTCCATATCTACAGTCTTGCAGAAATTAATAGATTTCCTTACATCAGCTAGAGCTACGTCTTGAGGTGTTGTTACAACAACTGCTTTAGCATCCGGGACAGTCTGGATAACTGTTAATGGCTCGTCTCCTGTACCTGGAGGGGCATCCATGATTAAAAAATCAAGCTTACCCCAGTCAATAGTTGTTATGAATTGTTGAATCATTCCTGATTTTGCAGGACCTCTCCATATGACCGCCTGATCTTCATCACGCATAAAAGATTGCATGGACACTATTTTTAAATTTTCTCCGTATTGAGCCGGTTTTGCAAGCTGTTTCTCTGTATTTACTTCAAGCAGACCTTTTATACCCATGATTTTTGCTATACTAGGTCCATGTACATCTACATCCATAAGGCCTACTTTAAAACCTTTTTCAGCAAGAAGTACGGCCATGTTGGCTGATACACTGCTTTTACCTACGCCACCTTTGCCACTCATAACAAGCAGTTTGTGTTTAATCTTATTTAAAGTGTCTTTTAATATCTGATCTTTTTTTGCCTGTTGATCTTCTTTGTTTTCAGGCATTTTACTATGAATTTGAGTCCCCATTGAAAGCCTCCATGACTATTTAAATTTATATTCTATATAATTAAATTATGCAATAATACCAAAGAAATAGTCATAGAAAAATGAGCTTATCTAGTCAATATAAATATTTTGTTATCAGATATCTTTTGTAGGGGTTGTATGAATTCGTGGGTAAATTCAAGAGAGTAATCTGACGATTGGATTTTAAAGTGGTTTGATTTTATGAAAATGAATATTTTTGAATGAGTATTTTTGTTCTCGTATGTAATTTCAAACCCATTTGATTGTTGGGAATAAACCGCTTTTTCCTTGTTGTTTTTTAAGATTAGTTTTGATCCGCTTTCATCTGTATCTGCCGTTTGGAAGTCAATTATCGGGACACCATTGCAGATTAATATTGATATAAACTCCGCAGGTATTTCAATGTTTGTAATTAGTTTTAATATTTTTTCTGGGTTTGAATATATTTTAACCTTATCATTATTTTTAATATAGCCTTTTTTATTGTTATATGAAAAAGTCATGAAAGGCAGTCCTGTGGGACTCAGAAAATCTATCCTGAAAGCATTTACACTGTTTGATATGAACGCAGCTCTGGAACTTAATTGCTTTCTTTTCTCTGACGTAGTTATATATGCAATTCCTTTTTTAGGAGATATTCCAATATTTTTTTTTATTAATACGTCCAGCATTTTATATGACGAAGATGAATAGGATAAGTCTACCTGATTATTTTTTACAGAACATGATGTGAATAAAATCAAGCAGATTAAAAGAATATATATTTTTTTCATTTTTGGATCTTTTTAAGTTTATTTCTTACTTGTTTATTTTCAGGATTTAGTTCCAGAGAGGCATTATAAAACTTTATAGCTTTTTTTATGTTATTTATTCTTTTATTCAGATCGCCCATATGCTCCAGTATAACAGCGTCATCTTTTATTAAAGAATATGCTTTTTTAAGGTATAGTTTTGCTTTTTCCAAATTATTTTTTTTAAAATAGAGCCATCCAAGACTGTCGGTTATATAACCATCTTTAGGTTTTAATTTCAGTGCTTTTAAAAGCAGTTTTTCTGCTTCATTCAAGTTTATTCCCATATTTGCATAAGTGTACCCAAGGTAGTTGAGAATATTTGGGTTATCAGAATTTAGTGTTGATGCTTTTTTCATTGATCTGATTGCTCTTTTTTTATCTCCTTTTTTATCAAGGACAACACCGAGTCTAAACAGAAAACGCCATAATTGTTCAGATTCTATAGTCGTTCCCTTTTGATATATCTTTTCCGCCTCATCAAAGTTTTTTATTTCTTCAAATATATTACCGAGTGTCATCAATAATTGCGATGAATCTGGAAATCTTTTAATGGATGCAGTTAAAATTTTTACTGCCTTGTCAACATTTTTCAGCTCAGTATATATATATGCTTTTAACGATATTGCAGATATGTAAAAATTTGAGTTGGGAAGTATTTTATCGTAAAAATCCAAAGCCTTATTTTTTTTGCCTGATCGGTTGTAAAGATCTGCAGTGATCATATATATGCTATCATCTTCTGATTCTTCATAAATTTTGTTGCTTAGAAGTTTTACTGCATAATCGTTTTTCTTTTTAATCATAAAAAGAATGACAGACGAGATCTGTTTTTTTTGTGAGGGCCACTTTGATATAAGATTTTTGAATTCTCTATTTGAATCTTTTAATCTTCCGCATTGTCTATAATAGAAGGCAAGATCTATTATAGGTTTTATGTTATTATGGTTTGCGTTGATAATATCTTTATATAAGGAGATGATTTTTTTTGTTATTCTATCCGAATCGGAGCTTTTTTTTAGAGATTCTATCAGAAGACGTTTAGCTTCCAGCTGGTTCTTGTTAAGATGGACAGCTTTTTCCAGATATTTTTTTGCTTTATCATATTTTTTTTCTTTTAGAAGAGCTTTGCCCAAGTATAGATATAAGAAAAAGTTTTTTTCTGTTTTTAAAGATATTTTTTTAAACTCTCTTATAAGTTCTTCGCTTTTTCCTGTTTTTTCAAATAAATATCCAAGTGCTATGGTCGCTTTCTGGTTGTCATGATCAATTAATATTATGGTTTTATAAATTTCAATAATATCACTTAACGGTCTGTTATTAAGTATATACATGGCCGCTTTTAACCCCAGAATATCCACGTCTTTCGGATAACTGGCGCTTAATTCTTTTATCAGTTTTTTGGCTTTGTCTGTTTGATTTGCCGAGAGAAGTTCTCTGGCGAGTTTTTTTTCAAGAAAAAGGGAGTCTTTGTCTCTTGATGATGCTTTTTCAAGAAATAAAATAGACTCCTTTTTATCCTTTTTCAGATCTTCGAGATTTGAGATGATAAAGTCCAGATAGGGCTTTTTATCTGGATGGTTCTTTAATCTGGTAACAACATGATTATTTGATTGTTGTGGCTGTTTTGTGTCTTTTTTAATCTTTTTAATGCTACACGAGTTTATTATAGCTGAAAGACAAAGTAAGAGTATGAAAGTAGATAATCTTTTGGGAATGTTTTTATTAGTCATTATCATAACCGGCGTAGCTTCCTAAGTCTGGGATTGCTTTTTTGAGAAATTCTTTTATTTTTTTTATGATATTCTGTTCTATCTGGCGGACTCTTTCTCTGGAAACTTTGTATTTATCTCCCAGATCCTGTAATGTCAGGGGTTCATCAGAAAATAGTCTGTTTGTGAAAATATCCAGCTCTCGCTCATTAAGCTGCGTTTTGAATTCTTCTATTTTTTCAGAAAGCAGAGCTTTTATTTCTTTGCTGGCAATAACTTCTTCTGCAGAAGAGGCGGTATCGTCGCCGATAAAGGCCATTCTTTCTGTATCTGAATCATTTCTTACTGGAGAATTCAGTGAAAGATCCCAGTTGTCGAGACGCTGTTCCATTTCAACTATTTCCTTCTGGGAAACTCCAAGTCTGTGCGATAGAAGTTTTGGTTGCGGGTCAAACCCTTCGTCAATAAGTTTTTGTTTCTCCTTTTTTAATTTAAAAAAAAGTTTTCTCTGACCTTGTGTTGTGCCTATTTTAACGAGTCTCCAATTATCCATGATGAATTTTAAAATGTATGCTTTTATCCAGAATGATGCATAGTATGAAAATTTGACACCTTTATAGGGATCAAACTTCTGTACAGCCTGCATAAGTCCTATATTCCCTTCTTGAATCAGATCCAGGAGATTTTGCATCCATACTTTCTGGAATTCTAGAGCTATTTTAACTACAAGTCTCAGGTTTGAAGTAGCGAGTATAAATGCGGCCTCAGAATCATTTTCTTCCTGAATCTTTTTCCCAAGCTCAACTTCTTCTTCCCTGTTGAGTAAATTATATTTGCTGATTTCTGAAAGGTATGCCTGGAGAGGATCTCTCCGGATAATTTCACTTCCTGTGGTTTTTAATACTGGGAGTTTTTTATTATCTTTCTTTAATTTAGCCATATAGATATATCCTGATAGAAGTTGTTTGTTAAATTAAATAGTATACCTTAATATAAAATTATCGTAAAGTTGTCTTAAATGATAGTGATAAAAAAAATAAATAAAAGACTTGCATTGATTTTTTTTATTTGCTACATGTCTTCTCGAACTTAAATGCGTCTGTAGCTCAGTTGGATAGAGCAACGGACTTCTAATCCGTAGGTCGGGGGTCCGAATCCTCCCAGGCGCACCACACATCCAATGAGCGGGAATAACTCAGAGGTAGAGTGCAACCTTGCCAAGGTTGAAGTCGCGGGTTCAACTCCCGTTTCCCGCTCCATTTTTATACAGAAAGGGTAAACAATGTTCTTTTCTATAAAAAATGGTTTCCATAGTTTTCTTTTGATTATGAGTGTCTGTTTCGTGTTTCAGTCCTGTGCCATTCATCATGAATTATCTGAACAAGAGCTTCAAAAAGATCTTGCAGGAGATTTGTTAAGTGTCAAAGATAGTGATGTCCAGTCTCTCTATACTGTTGTAGATAACAAAAAGTTTCATTATCTTAAAACAGGAGATGGTCCGCCTCTTATTTTAATTCATGGATGGGTTTGTACAGGATATTTCTGGAAACCAATAATGGAAAAATTGTATAAAAACTATACTGTGTATGCTGTTGATCTTATGGGGCATGGCTTTTCTGAAAAAAAACTTCCAAAGAATACTATTCTTACTCCTGAGAATCAGGCAGGATGGGTTAAGTCTTTTATGAATAATTTAAGCATAAAAAAAGCTTTTGTTGTTGGTCATTCAATGGGTGGAGAAACAGCTGCATGGCTTGCCTATAAATATCCTGAATCTGTAGAGAAGCTGGTTCTTATGGATGCCATAGGTCTTAAAGAAAATTTCAGTCTTATTCCATGGTATGCACGGATGACGCAACGATCTTTTATGATAAATTTTACTCCGGATTTTTTTTCGGAAACCATGGTAGGCTTTTTTACTAATCATCTGATGAAAGGTAAAAAATCAAAGCTTCCGGACTGGTTTGTAAAAGATGTTGTGTTACAGAATACTAATACTGAAGAGGATTCAAAAGCTCTTCTCAAAGCTACAAAAGAAGGCCTTTTTAAGGAGTATATCAAAGATTCTGAAGTTTCCACTATAAGTGTTCCAACTCTATGTTTGTGGGGTCGTGAAGATAATGTGGTTCCTGTTCAGTTGGCTAAAAAATACCATAATCTGATCAAAACATCTTCTCTTGATATAGTTGATGGAGCTGGTCATCTTCTGCCTGTAGAGAAGCCGGATCTTGTAGCTGAAAAACTGGGTGCCTTTTTGCGATAGAATCTTTAAACTCTTAACTTATCTAAAAATTTATAATAACCTCTTTATTATTTAAGGGTAAAGAGGTTATTTGAGTTTAATGTTTGGAGGAAGATATGAATTTTTATCATGGTATAGATTATTGTATAGGAAAAACCCCTCTTGTTCTTTTGCATGATAGTTTTAATAATTCTGGAAATAATATTTTTTTGAAACTTGATTTTTTTAATCCTGTTGGGAGTGTCAAGGATAGGGCAGCTAAATTTATTCTTTCAGGAGCCGAGTATGAGGGGTTGCTTGGGGATGGATCAAGAATTGTGGAACCGACAAGCGGTAATACAGGGATTGCTCTTGCCGCTTTATGTGCTGCCAGAAACTATGATATTACGTTAGTAATGCCATCTTCTGTCAGTGAAGAGCGTAAAAAACTGTTAACTTTTTTTGGGGCAGATATTATTTTGACAGATTTAAAAGGGGGTATGGGTGCTGCTATTTCAAAAGCAGAAGAGATAATTCAGTCCGGGGGAGCAGATTTTATGCCCAATCAGTTTGTAAATCCATATAATGTCAAGGCTCATTTTGAAACTACAGGTCCTGAAATATATGAAGATCTTGAAGGCTGTGTGGATTGCTTTGTTGCTGGTGTCGGTACTGGTGGCACAATTACCGGTACGGGTCAATATTTGAAATCTAAAGATAAAAATGTGAAGATAATAGCTGTGGAGCCTTTTGAATCTCCGGTTATATCTGGCGGTGATGCTGCTCCACATCTTATTCAGGGTATAGGAGCAGGATTTATACCTGAAAATCTTGATATAGGTATTCTTGATGAAGTTGTGAAAGTGAAAGGAGAGGATGCGTTATTGTATTCAAGGATGCTTGCTAAAAAATCTGGTATATTGTGTGGAATATCATCTGGAGCAGCTGTTTTTGCATCACTTCAGATATCTGCAAGATATGCAGACCAGGGTCTTAATATAGTTACTATTTTGCCAAGTACGGGTGAGAGATATCTCAGTACTCAACTTTTCAGAGATATATAAAGTATGTTGATTTATGTTTTTGAATCTGGTATTTTTTAAAAATCTCATGATGTTTTTTTTCTTACTTGATAATAACTTTTTTAAAGCTGGAGACTCTTATTTATGAAAGCAGAACTGGTTAATCCTTTTATTCTGGCTACAAAGAATGTAATCGAAACAATGGCTTCTTTAAAAATTAGTCCAGGCAAGCCTTACCTCAAGAAAGAGGCTGTTGCTACAGGCGATGTTAGTAGTATTGTCGGTATGACAGGCGCAAAAAATGGGTCTTTTTCTTTAAGTTTTGAGAAGGTTGTGATGCTGCAAATTGTTTCAAATATGTTTGGAGAAAAAATGACGGTATTGAATGATGAGGTTGCCGAAGCTGCCGGGGAAATTGTTAATATGGTTTCAGGTCAAGCCAGGCAGGAACTTGAAACTGCAGGCTATCTGATTGACGGAGCTATCCCCAGTGTTGTTACAGGTGAAAATCATGAAATAAGACATATCAGTGAAGGTCCTAAGATAGCTGTTCCTTTTTCAGAAGAATCTACAGGTGGACATTTTACCCTTGAAATTTGTTTTGAATCAGAGTGATACTTTTTGATTCATTGAACATATTTTCCAGATCCATGAGTGACTGATTAAGTTTTTCTTTTTGTTCGCCTGAAAAAAAATTAATATATTGCTGAAGTTCTTTCAGATGAGCCGTTATTTTTTCTGTATTTATTTTGTTAAAGCTTTCAGAAATCCATGATTCCTGATCTGTATCGTATATTTCTATAGTTTCCCACAGGGAGCTGTCTAAGGGTTCAAAAGATGCTCCCCATTTCATTATATCTGCATTACAGCTTTTTGCATAAGCCTTGAGAAGTTTGAAATTTTTATTTGAAA
>Ga0114934_10002437_pt1 | contig 11883 bp, 13 predicted proteins | sample 4SBtaG_2_FD_99695 | JGI IMG/M metagenome (GOLD analysis project Ga0114934, IMG submission 99695) | Deep subsurface microbial communities from Kolumbo volcano to uncover new lineages of life (NeLLi) - 4SBTROV10_white metaG | ecosystem: Environmental > Aquatic > Marine > Volcanic ...
AACCAGAATCTGAATTTTTCTTTATCATCAAGACGACAAAATCCCACTCTCTCAAATTGTATAACATCTCCAACTTTGAGATTTTTCACTCCATGCTCAACTATTCCTTCAACAATAGATTTATCAGGCATCATTATACTTGCATTAAAGTGTTCTGTTGCTTTTGGAATGTAATGCATCATAGCTGAACCCTTTTCTTTGTATGTTTTTACAGATTCATCAATGTATTCATAAACACTTCCTCCTAAGAATCTAAAGTTTAAGCATTCTATTAATCTATAGTATGCCCCTTCTTCCATTTCTGAATAATCCTTTTTTGAAACGAAGAACTCTTCCATTGAAGAGAAATGTCTTCCACCTTTTCTTTTCGTAGGATGGAGATTTAAATCAAATTCTTTTTTAGGCGCGCCTTCAATTTTTATTTGAGTAGGTTCTGCAACAAAGAAATATCTGTTGGATTCATCATCTAATAATCGTTTATTGTAAACTATAAGATCATCCCATGTAAGGACAGATTCATTTTTTGTTATACCTGTTTTTAGAACAAATTCTTTTATTGCTTCAGGCTGAAATCCCCTTCTTCTAAGAGCAACGAGTGTTGTTAATGAAGGATCATCCCAGCCAATAAGTTCACCATTATTTACTTTTTCTCTGATTATACGACCTGATGCTTCTACTCCTTTAAGATTAAATCTTGCAAATTCGTAAATCTTTGTTTCTTTGTAACCTAATAATCTCTGGATATATCTCTGAAGCTCATTTCGCATCTCAAACTCCTTGCTTCTAAGCCTGTGAGTTACTTTTAGATAACCATCCATTATAGAATTTTGAAAATCATAATTAGGCCAGACCTTGTATTTAGTGCCTAATCTAGCATGAGGAGTGTCTATTATTCTGAATATTGCAGGGTCTCTCATTGTGCTATTTTTATGCTGTAAATCAATCTTTAATCTGATAATTGCAGTTCCAGGCTCCTGCAATTGCATTGCTTCCCATAATGCAAGATTTTCTTTTGTCGAGCGAGTCCTACACTCGCAAGCAACTCCAGTTTCCCTGCCTTTTTTAATTTCTTCAGAAGAACAAGTACAATAATATGCTTTTTCTGTTTCTAAAAGTGCTCTGCAATGATCGTAGTATAAATCCATATAGTCAGATGCATAAACAAGTTCATCCCAAGATACATTAAGCCATTTAAAGTTCTCAATCATAATATTATAGAACTCTTCTTTAACAAGATCAGGATTGGTATCTTCAAATCTTAAGATGAATTTACCACCATGCCTTTTTGCAAGCTCATAGTTCAGTAATAATGCTTTTGCATGACCAATATGAGGATATTTTTCAGGACCAGGAGGGAATGCAGTTATAATTTGTTCACCCTCTTTTATATTTAGAAATCCAAAAATGTCTCGCTCTTCATGCTTCTTTTCTAAAGCTTCAGGGTCAATATCTAATAGTTGCTTTTCCTGAACATCAACCTCTAAAGAATTAACTTCATTAACAAGTTCAGTAATTTTTTGCATTACTTCCTTCATATTTGATTTTAAATCAGGAAATGTTCCAAGAACACCACCAACAATAGCCCCCGGATTGGCTTTTCCCTTATGCTTAATCGCATTCAATAAAGCCAATTTCTTTATTAGTTTGATTACTGCTTCATCCATAGATAATCAAAAAGAAGCAAGATTTATAAAAACTTTGATTATCTAAACTATTCAAACAATGGTTTCGTCCATTGACACCGAAAAGGGTTTCACTTCGTTCAAGCCCACACAACAAAAAAAACAAATCAAACGGGCTCTTAACTCCAATGGTTTCGTCCATTGACACCGAAAAGGGTTTCACTTCGTTCAAGCCCACACAACAAAAAAAACAAATCAAACGGGCTCTTAGCTCAGTCTGGTAGAGCGCACGGTTGGCACACAATCTAATAAGATGAAAATAAATTGGAAAGTCCAAAGATCGTGAGGCCGCGGGTTCAAATCCCGCAGAGTCCACTTACCTATTTTGGCATAATTAGATGAGGAAAAAATGAAAAAACTTAATATTGGTTCTGGGAAAGAAATTATAAAAGGGTGGCTCAACATAGGTCTTTTCTCAGAAAATGACCTGTTTTCTGATATTAAAACACCCTATGGCAAAATTGTGATAATAAATGAAATAGAAGTATTGCATATGGATGTGAGAGACAAAATTCCTGTCAAAAATGGAAGTGTATCTTGTATTTATACAAGTCATTTCATTGAGCATCTCAATTTTCAAGAAGGAATTCAGTTTCTTAAGAGATGTTATCAATACTTAAAAAAAAGGCATTATAAGATTAACATTCCCTGATCTGGAACTATGGATAAAAAATTACTATGAAAACAATACAAACTTTTTTACAAAATACAAAGAGTATTTTCTAAAGGGAGAAATGAGAATGACTGAAACAAAAGGGGAAATCTTAATGTCACAAGTACACAATTGGGGACATAAATGGAACTATGACTTTGATTCCATCAAGCACATTCTAGAATTAGCAGGTTTTAAAAATATTCAGAGAATGAAAGTTCGAGAAAGTAAATTGTCTGACATCAAACTTTTAGAATCTGTCTCCCCAAGAAGAACTATGGAAACATGTTATGTTGAAGCAAAAAAATAAACAAAATATTAAAATTACAAATTTCTTTTATTTAAGAAGAACACACTATGCTTTAGGAATATTTCTATTAAAAAAACTTAAATTTTCGGTAAAAAATAGAAAACTATTAAAATGATACTTCTGTATCATGGTGAATGAATAAAATTAGCATAAGAGAAGACTTCAGACGCGACGGAATAGCAGCCAATTTTTTGGCAAACGGCGAAGTCATGGAACAGGTATCAAAAGCATTTCCTGGTTCAAAAATTAATATAGGTTATCCGGGAATATGCGAAGCAGAATACGCTCAGTGCAAGGAAATACTTCAAAACAATAAGAATTCAGAAGCTGAATTGAGTGTTGTGGGTCATGCAAGAATTGGTCACTTAATGAAATTAAAAACAATCCTGTCAAATACAGGAAATTCTGCTGCAAACATTTGGTTGCCTGTAAGCAATCATTTCATAAATCAAACTATTAAGGAAAAACCTGATTCAGTTCTTAAAATTGCCAAACTGTCCATTAATTATTGGAGTAACCAGATCGATAAGCCCCTTGACATTGCGTTGGCTGATTGCACAGCAGAAGAAAGTCAGTTACCAAATAGGGTTGCTAAATGGACACAAACTTTTTTAGATATGGGGTATAGAAATGTCATAATTGCTGATTCAAGAGGTATTGGAACACCTTCTAAAATTTCTAATATGTTGGGTCTGATTGATAAATCATACAGACACAGAGTGGAGTTTCATCCGCATGACGATTCAAATACAGGAATAAAAAACATTGAGGCAGCTATACACTCAGGAGTATATTCGATAGGGACTGCCATATACAAAAGTGGTGAAAGAAAAACAATGATAGACCCAAGAAATCTAACAAACCTAGGATTTCAGTATGAAAAAAATGCGTTCAAAAAATTTGAGGACGCATATAAATCTATTGTTGGAAACTACAACGAAATATTAGAAGAAGTTTATGGAAACAAAATTATTGTTACAGGAACGCAATACCGCCTTAGAAACAGAAACGACTCTTTAACATTAAAATTCGGAGTAACTAGTGACAAATACATTCTTGGAAAAATGCTGAAAATTCCAAAATCAATGATTACAAGACAATTGCTCTCAAATTTAAAAAATGATTTATACGAAGAAGAAAAGATTGTTTATACAATAGAAGAAATACAGGCCAAAATACTAAAAAATGAAAAACAAAAAATATGTTAAAGAAAGAATTAGCGTAGTTATTCCTTTATATGGAAGCTTCGATGAGAAAAAGGCAATCCTTACAGCTGAATCTGCATTAAGACAGAAAAACATAGATGTTGAAGTTGTTATTGCTGAAGAAGGAGTTAAACCTAAATTGAATAATGTGCTTCCTAATCAAGTCAAACATATTTTTACATATTTTAAGCAATCCGAGAACATTAGCGATTATAATCCAGGCTCAAGCAGAAATGGAGCAATAAGTATCGCCACAGGAGAATTCATATATACAAACGATGCTGATGTTTTGTTTTTGAACAAGAATTATCTTTCTAATCTAGTTGAGATACTAATAAAATTTCCCGACCTTTCTTTGCAGAGACCGCCTATGCGAAGATTGCCTTTAGAGGAATTTTCTGCATTAACAAAAGTCGTGAAAAAGAAAGGTCTCGAAAATGCTATTCAAAATCTAGATTTTTCTCAGGAATTCATTGCAACAATTACACAAAAAAAATATCACATTAAATCTGTCCATAAATTATCTGAAGGCTATCTGAAGACATTTACAATAGATAAAAAAAATTATGATAAATTTATGGTCAATAGAGAAAAATACTTGGGATATGAACCGACAATATGGTCAGAAAATCTTCATGTAGGTGGCAATATATTTTACAGACATTTTTTTGACGAAGTCGGAGGATATTGCGAAAACTACGTTAATTGGGGATGTGAAGATTCTGACTTGCAATGGAAGCTATCAAAAATATCAAAACTAGCATTCATACCCAAAACTAAGGACTTTGAGGTTCTTCACCTAGATCATCCTAAGGGTTATTTTTCTTCTGAAATGTGGAAGAAAAATGAGGAAATTTCGATACAAAGAATGAATGCTGGGTACGCAGATGCCATAAAAAAAGATCTAAAAAGGTTCGGCCAAAAATGGAATTAGAAACAATACAAAAAAATCCCTTTAAAGCGAACATTCATCTTGAGAGATACGTGAATTTTAATTCAGTTTCTTCAAAATCTATGCTTGGGGATTTGGAACCAAGATTCAGTGCATTCCATGGCGAAGAATTAATAGAATTATACTCTTTTTTGCTGCCTAATGAAAATTTAGAGATAATAAAATCTGAAAACATAATAATTAAAGAATATCAAAATATTATTGACCAGGACTATGTTAATTTCATAGTTCATCCCCAAATTTTAGAAAAAAAAATGATTGATTTGACAGAGTTCCTAAAGTCTAATTCAATTATGACAAAAAAGATTGGGGGGTTTCCTACCGCTTCAAACAGAACTTTTTTGGTTAAGGATATTAAACCGTTTTATTTAAAAACTGATTTTCCAGGAAGAATCTCAAGCAATTATAGACAAATTTCCGGTGAAGATATCCAAAGAGGTATTTGGATAACTGATGAACTCTACAACTTACATAAAGATAAAAAATTGCCGGAAGATTCAGGATTCTACGCTGAAAAATTAGGGTTGCTTATATCTCATAATGGAAATCAACTGGGTATGGTGCTACGTGATTACACAAGTTTTCCAAATAATTTAGAAATAAAAATTCCTCTAACATCTATATTTACTAAAGACAGTAAAAATCCAAAAGATCCTTTACTACTAGATCAACTTGCAAAACAAAACAATGTCTCTGTAGAGGAATACTTTCTCAATAACATCGTAAAGCCACATATAACTCATTGGGCATGGTACGCATTCGAAGCAGGAATAATAAATAGTCCCCACGGACAAAATACAAATGTGGAGTTTACAAGCAATTTCAGAGAATCATCACTATGTTACAGAGATTTTCATGGAAAAAGAACAATTCCTGAATTCAGAAATAAATTAGGATTATATCAAGCGCCAAATCTTTTGTATCGCGAAAAAAATCAGGATTATAAAGAAAGATTAAGTCTTTCTTATGATTTTGTCATGGGATTTTTATTCTATGACAGGATAATTCCCTTATTGGTAGAAAAAAACATTTTAAAAAAAACAATAGCTAAAGAAATTAAATCAATTGGTAAAAAAATTTTAGGAGACAATGCTAAATATTTATACAAATACAGGATATACTATGAAGGTGTGGGCAAGAATAAAAAAACAATAAAGACAGATTTACCCCCAAAATACAGATAAAATGAAAAAACCAACAAATAAACTTCACATAGGTTCTGGAAGCAACATCCTCCCTGGATGGGTCAACCTAGATAAAAGAAAAGGTGATGTTAGAGCAGATACTAGAAACTTGCTTCCATTCAAAGATAATAGTTTTCAATATGCATTTTCAGAGCATTTCCTTGAGCACCTAACGTACCCTGATGAAGCTAATTTCTTCCTTAAGGAATTGAGAAGAGTTCTTTCCCCAAATGCAGTTGTAAGAATTTCTGTTCCAGATACAGAATATTCAATTAAAGCTTACTTCGAAAAAAATGAAAGTTATTTCAAAATGTGCAGGGATAAATGGCACCCTTCTTATTGCACAACAATGATGGAATCTATTAACTATCATTTCAGACAAGCAGGGCAACATAAATTTGCATATGATTACGAAACAATTTATAAAGTGCTCAGCTTAAATGGATTTGAGGAAATATCGAAAAAGCTTTATCGCACAAGTTCATATCCAGAATTAAGAGTAGATTCGAGAGATGATCCTGGAAACTTAATAGTGGAAGCCAAAAACATTAAATAAAACCTATGAGAGAGATAGAATATGAAGATTGCTTGGTTATTATCAGGGATAGAAATCGTTGCAGGCGCCAGAATACACGGCTGGAATATGCACAAATATTTCATTAGCAAAAACATTGATTCAAATATTGTGTATTGTCCAAAAGGATACGATAAACAGCTCTTATTAAGCATTCAAGAAATAGATAAAATACTTGAGCAAAATTTCGACGTGCTGGTTTTTCAGGGATTAAGAGCTGGAAAAAACATCAATTATTTAATTGAACAATCAAAAAAATCTGGTTCTAAAATAGTGTATATTGATACTGATAATGTGCCTATTGTGCATGCAAGCAAGTTTGATGCAGTCATTACAGTTTCAGAGTACATAAAAAGCTTATTTGATAAGAAATTCCAAAAAAATGTGCATGTAATATTTGATGGGTATGAACATGACAACAAACTCGTGAAGCATCACACAAATAAGAAAAAAATAACGCTGGTTTTCGTGACTAATAATGTCTATGATGAATTTCCACAAATAGAACATTTACCTGCCGATGTTTCGTTGAAGATAATTGGTCCGCCTAAGAAAAGAGTAGAAAAATACACTCCTAATAAAAAAATGTTTACAGATACAAAATATGCTTTCGAATATATTATTTGGAATATAAAAAGTGTTGAGAAAGAGATATTATCTTGCGACGTAGCAGTCATTCCTTTTCCTAAACATCATTTAGATCATGAATATCTGAAAAAAAAATCAAATAACAGATTGATTCTATTCATGTCTTATGGCTTGCCAACTATAGTCAGCCCAGCTCCAGCATATTTAGATTTACTTAAACATGCACAAGACGGTTTTATCGCAAAAACATCATCTGAATGGAGAAAATACCTTGAGCTCCTGAGAGATAATCCTCTATTAAGAGAAAAAATTGGGAACAATGCCTTAAAAAAAGTGAAGGACAAGTACTCCTATAAAAATCAGGCAGAAGAATATCTGAAAATATTCAAAAAACTTACTGAATCAAAATGAATATTGCATTAATATCTTTGGGTTCTGGTGGAACGATGGGCCACATGTCAGTACTGACAAGATTAGCTGTAGAATTGAAGAAATATAAATACAACTATAAAATATTATCTGATCACGATTATAAACAGTTCTCAAACCAAGCTTTACAAGATACGGATTTTATTAAATTGCCAAAACAAGAACACACAAAAACTACTGGGGGTCTCTTAACTTATAAATACTCTGAACAATTATTTAAAATAATAAAAAAAGAACGCTTTGATGCAGTAATATTCTCAACATTCTTTGATAAAAATCTTGTAAGTAAAATAAGAGGAATTGAGGTTAATACATTTCTGATTAATTATCCTCTTAGGGATTCTCATAGAAAAGTTATGAAATTCAGGCATTATAATAAATATTTCACTAAGATTTTTACTCTACAAGGACTCAGTAATACAAAAATAGTATTTTCAAATGAAATACTGGTTAGTCCTATGCTGAAGATAGATAAATCTTCTGAATCCTTGACTTTTAAAAAAATACTGATAAGCCCTGGGGGAGGGGGAAGGCCATCTACAGAGATGTTCTTTAGAATTATGCAAGAAGCGATAAATAAACTCCATAAGGAAAGACCTTTCGTTGAATTTTATGCAATCAAAGGCAATTCTAATTTTATTTTTGATGAAAACACTGTTAAGATGCTACGATGGTCCAACAACTTTTTGGAATTTGCAAGTACCTTCGATTTGGTTATATCTGAAGCAGGCTATTTTTCAGTGACAGAAATGCTTTCAATTGGCAAACCTTGTCTACTGATTCCTGGAGAACGAAGGATTGATAATCAAGAATTGAGAGCTCTTCAATATGAAGAACTCGGCTGTGGAAAATGCATATTTCCTCAAGAAGATCCATGTAAAATAGTAGACTCAATCAATGAACTAGTTGATACTAAAGGTCTCATTCAGAGGCAATCAGAGAATTCAATAAAAGTCTGTAAAAATATATTGCTTTCTGAAACGCCACTTATTGTCGCATTAAAAGACGAATTAAAAAATATTAACTCTAGGTAATTTCTCAAATAAAGTATATCTCTTTTTTGCTCGGGAATAGGAGATATTTCTTCTATGCACTTCTTTACCTGTTTCGACAAAAGCTTCCATAACAATCTGCGCTAGAGCCGGTTTAATAAATTTCTTGTCAGCTGTCTTTAATTTTTTAACTGATTCATAGCTTTCAAGGATTCTTCTAGAAAAATTTTTAGCTGAATTAAGATGGTCTAATTTATTTATGGTTCCATAAAATATTATGCTAGCAATGTCTTTTACTAAGAGGTAGTTTTTCACGTTATCAAAGTCAATAAGATTCAGTGTTTCAGATTGCACAAAATTTCCTGGATGGACGTCGTTGTGGATATAACCCATGCTCACAGAATCATTTTTTCCATGTAATTTTGACCAGTATTCTTCGCTGAATAAATGCATTCTTGCTACAACTTTCGCTGCTTCAGCAAATTGATCATCAGTAAACTCTTCAAATGTTTCTCCTTGAACATATTCAAATAATAAACTCTGTCTATTCTCAAATCTAAAACTCTTTGTTGTGATGATCTTCTGAACTGGCAGATTTGTTTTGCTTAATGAAGTCAAATAATCTATGTGCACGGGCACAAGTCTTTCATCGACATAAATCTTTTGAAGATAAATTCCTTTCGTGGTTTCTATTTTGTACTTAATGATTTGTGGTCTATTATTGTCGAGTTTAATTATATCAACTACATTCCCTAATTCAAGTTTTTCGGTTATAGTTTCCCATTTTTTTAACTTCATAAAACATCACAATAATTCTTTTAATGTTTTTAATACAATTCTATTGTTTTCTTTGGCAGCGATTCTTGCCTGGGTTTGACAATTTTTAACTAAGGAGATATATCTTTCTGAATTCATATCTACCAGAGTATCGATTTTTTCCTTAATCTCTTCAATATCAACAGGATTTTGTAGTGTGAGCAGGTCATTGTAAAACCAATCCACCGCTTTAGTAACTATTGCAGGTGTTGCATTTAGAAATGATTCAAAAACTGTATAACAGAAACCTTCTGAATGTGATGGGTGTAAAAGGAGTTTTGATTTCTGGAGGGTCTCTGTAAACTTCCCATCATTCAGCAAGCCATAATTTTCAAATCTGGATTTTGAGCAAACATTATGCAGAAAGTCAATGTTTTCCTTTAAACCTCCGTTTAAAATCAACTTATCTGCTTTTGATTTAGAAAATGCAGCCATAGCATTTATTATGTTTTTGTGGCGGGAGTGATTACTCAACAGCGCAACGTCATTATTCATCTTTTCTTTTGGGGGTACATATTGTTTTTCAGTTAAGGGTGCGGGCATATATATAACTGTTTCTCGATTGATTGTGGCAGCCAAATCTTTGCTTCCAGTAAAAAGGTAATTTATCTTGTTTGTCTCCAGCAATTTAAGATAAATGTTTAGATTCCTGATTTCCTCTCCAGATATTTCTGCTTGGGCGGCAGGAGAACAGTAGAGTATGCCTTTCTCGCCAGAAATATGATCAAGAATATCTTGATTTCTAATTATCCAGTTTCTTCCTCCAATTATGGTAAGTTTAGGATTGTATGATTGAATCTCTGCAAGTGCTTCTGAATTTCGGGTCCTAATCTTTAGGTACTTAGCATCTGTTTGCGCGATTTTTGCAATACCTTCAAGATGTTTTCTATATCCTGTTGTGTTGTCGGGGCCGATAGTCAATAACATATTTATTGTGAATAGTTACTATTTTATAATAGTTTCTCTATTGTTGTTGGATAATGTATGGAGAGATTGAAGATACTTCTTGTTAGGCATGACCTTTTTTGCCTATGAGAAGCAAGTAGAACTTGTTAACATAGGAATTTATCCCAATTCCACTGTCCCTAAACAATGACCTGTTTCGCCTCGCCATCGCAGAGTCCATCAACTGGTAGCTCGGTTGACACGCTACTAGTGTTCGCTTCGTTTACACCGTGATTTTTTGTCTTTAGCTTTATTCTTTTTTGTCGATTGGAAAGCGACACAAAAGTAAGGCATTCTCACTACACCCTTTATTGAGTGTCTACAAAAACAACTCTTAATCAAGGTTTAGAAACACAATATTCATATATCAAATATGGATAATATTAACCAAATATGGATAATAAACAAAAAATCATCTTATACTTAGCAAAAAAAGGAGAAACATTCACTCTCCTAGATTTAAGTAAATCTACTAACATACCCTACGCATCCCTTCATAGAACTGTTGCTAAAATGCAAGATACAACCGAAATAGAAACCAAAGGAAAATCTAAATTAATCAAGATTAAGTGGAATGAAATAACAAAAGCATACTTAACAATTGCTTCATACGAAGAAAAACAAGAATTCATAAAAAAATATCATATAATAAAAAGAATAGAAGAAAAATCTAAAAATATAACTCTGATATTTGGAAGTTATGCAAAAGAAACACAAAATAAAACTAGCGATGTTGATGTTATGATAATAAATAAAACTGGAGAAAAAACAGTAAGTTTCTCTGATTTAGTGATGCTTTATGACATAAAAATAAATCCGATGTTTTTTACGGAAAAAGAATTCATAGATGTGCTTAAAGATAAAGAAGAAAATGTTGGAAAGCAAGCAGTTAAAAATCATGTTTTACTTTCAGGTTATTCAGATTTTTGGAGGTTAGTTGAAAATGGAATTTATAAAAGAAAAATATGAAGAAAAATTCAAAGAACTAAAAAAACAACATTTAATAGTAGAATCAACTGCAACTTTCAAAATAAATCTATTCTTCAAAAAAGCAGAAGCGAGTTTACTAATAGCAATAAACCAAAAACTCCCGAAAAAATCTATTGGTTACAATGGTCAATAACTATTACATACTACTCTATGCTTTATGCCACAAAAGCAATACTTCTAAAAAAAGGTTACGAAGTAAAAACCCACGAAGCAGCACAAATAGCATTAGGACATCTATTAGTACCAGATGAATTAGAAAAAGAAGACTTAGAAATACTAAATCAAACACATAAAATATTCGAAGACGAATATGTGGCGTATTTTGAAGATGCAAGAAAAGAAAGTAGTACGGCTAGATATCAAGCAAGACCAAGCTACACAGAAAGAAGAGTTGATGAAATAATCTCAAATGCTAAAAGATTTATAAAGAAAATAAGTGAAATAAAAAAAATTGCTACTCCGAGTCCACGTAGAAAACTAAAGTTTTCTGGTGCACGAAATCATTAGATGATTTCTTTGTATCTCCGCTCTAAAGAACGGAGTATTACGACTCTGTCGTTTTAA
>Ga0114934_10002439_pt1 | contig 11876 bp, 8 predicted proteins | sample 4SBtaG_2_FD_99695 | JGI IMG/M metagenome (GOLD analysis project Ga0114934, IMG submission 99695) | Deep subsurface microbial communities from Kolumbo volcano to uncover new lineages of life (NeLLi) - 4SBTROV10_white metaG | ecosystem: Environmental > Aquatic > Marine > Volcanic ...
ACTGCTACTGCTTCTTTCATAAGATATTATAGCTTAAAAGCCCTAAATTAGGACTTTTAAAAATACTATAGTTTTCTAATTTTGTTTACTTTTCAAGATGGGGTTTACTTGGTGCTTACGATAGATTTTTGAAATAGAAAATATTTTTTAACATTTGAAGGCATATTTGGGAGTTATTAGGGGTGTTTTTCGACAGACTCCTAGCAATAAAACAGTATTTTAGGTTAATTTAAATATAATTAAAGGATTAAAGAAAAAGGTAAGTTTATGGAAGATAGATGGCTAACCGTCGATGATATATGCAAATATTTATCTATAACAAAAGATACTGTTTACAAGTGGATTGAACAAAAAGGGATGCCTACAAGTAAAATAGGTAGAAAATGGTTATTTAGAAAAGAAGATATTGATGAGTGGGTAAAGTCAAAGAGTAACTCTGATGAAAAATAATGAAAAATATTTGATGTCATTTTTAGTAGGTGGATTATTCTATCAACATTCTTTATCAATAGCAGAACTACAGATTACTTTGAATGATTGGAATGAAGTATTTAAAAAAGTACTTGATGAAAACATTTTACAAGCTAGAATGCAAAGTAGTGCCAAAAGAATTGGACATGAGATTATAAATAGACTAAAGACTTTGACATTTCAAGAATTAGAATTATTGCTCAATACTTCGCCAGTTGAGCAAAAACAAATTTTATTTATTTCAGTTTGCAGAAGATACAAGTTTATTTACGATTTTGCAAAAGATGTAATAAGAGAGAGATATTTAACACTTAAATATGATTTACCAACAGAAGAATTTGATAGCTTTTACAATCAAAAAGAACAATGGCATGAGGAATTAGAAAAAATTTCACCATCATCAAAATACAAACTCAGAACAGTTCTTTACAAGATTTTATTAGAAGCGGAAATAATAGACAAAAACAAAATAATAATGCCAACTATGCTAAGTTCTGAGCTTATTTCACTAGTTACAAAAAAAGATTTAGATGATTTACTTGTATTTCCTATATCTGATATTGATATCAAAAAAGGCTTATGATGAAAGATAGACAATATGTTCCTATAAACGAAAGATACGAACATCTTTATGATGTAATGAGTAGTCAAAAGTTTAAAAACAAAGAGGGACTAGGAAATGAAGTGCCTTTTTTTATTTGCCCTTTTAAACCAAAAGAGTATGAGCAAATTGATAAAATGAAAGCACAACTTTTCAATAAGCTAAATGAAATGGGAACATCTGTTTTGGAAATTAATCTGTATGATTTAGCTATCAAAATATTAAAAGAAAATGGTGATTTTGATTTTTTGATTGACGAAGAAACAAATATGCAAAAAGATAGATTCAAAGAGGAACTACAATCTAATTTAAATCTTGAAACAACATTTATGGAAGAGATCGCTTCTATAATGAAAAGCTCAAACTTTGATATTATGTTTATTACTGGTGTTGGAGAAGTGTTTCCGTATATCAGATCACATAACATTCTAAACAATCTTCAAAAAGTAGCTAGAGAAAATCCTACAGTTATGTTTTACCCAGGTGATTATAAGCACTCATTGGAAAAAGGTACATCATTGGAGTTATTTGAACTTCTAAGAGATGATAAGTACTACAGAGCATTTAATATATACCATTATGAAATCTAAGGAATAAGAAAATATGAAACTTCACGAAATATTTAAACAGCCAGTTGATAGACCACTAAAGGGTGTTATTATTGCCGATGATAATGATACACTAGAGCAAGAGATAAAAGAGTATGTAGTAACCAAAGAGGTTGAATTAAGACTTTCAAAATTTTTAGATGCTTATAACAACTACGAGGGTGCAAATGGCGTTTGGATCTCTGGTTTCTTTGGTTCTGGTAAATCACATCTTCTAAAAATGGTAGCTCTTCTTTTGGAAAACAAACAAATCAAAGAGACTTCAGTTCTTGATACATTTTTACAAAAAGTAAACGATGAGATTATAAAAGCTGATCTTAAAAAAGCCACATCAATTCCATCTCAAAGTATCCTTTTTAATATAGACCAAAAAGCTGATGTTATTAGCAAAACAGAAGTAGATGCACTTCTTTCTGTATTTGTAAAAGTTTTTGATGAAGCATGTGGTTACTTTGGAAAACAATCATACATTGCACAATTTGAAAGGGAACTAGATAAAGATAACTTACTAGAAAAATTCAAAGAAAAGTTTGCATCATTAGAGCCAAAAGGTTGGGAATGGGGAAGACAAAGAACTCTAAGAGTTTCATCATTTATAGATGAAGCATACAAAAGTGTTACAGGACAAGAGGTCAAAGATATTTTAGAAAAATATAGAGCCGATTATAAACTTTCAATTGAGGATTTTGCTACTAATGTCGCTGATTATATAGATTCAAAACCGAAAGGTTTTAGGCTTAACTTTTTTGTAGATGAAGTTGGACAGTATGTAGCAGACAATACAAAACTTATGACAAATCTTCAAACCGTAGCAGAATCACTTGCTACAAAATGCAAAGGTCAAGCTTGGATTATAGTAACTGCTCAAGAAGATATGAACAGCGTTATTGGAGATATGGACTCAAAACAAAGTAACGACTTCTCAAAAATTCAAGCAAGATTTGCAAACAGAATGCCACTTACGAGTGCTGATGTAGCAGAAGTTATCCAAAAAAGATTGTTACTCAAAACTGATGAGGGAGTAGAAGTATTAAGTGATATTTATCATAAAGAATCAAATAACTTTAAAACACTATTTGATTTTAGTGATGGAGCGGTGTATAAAAACTTTAAAGATAAAGAACACTTTATCCATAGTTATCCTTTTATCCCATATCAGTTTATACTGTTCCAATCAGCTATACAAACTTTATCAAAACACAATGCTTTTGAAGGGGAACACAGCTCAGTTGGTGAAAGGTCAATGCTAGGTGTATTTAGAGAAGTTGCCATTACTATAAACAATCATGAGATAGGAAAACTTGCTACATTTGATTTGATGTTTGAGGGTATCAGCATAGCTATTAAATCACAAATAAAAAGAGCAATAACAATTGCAGATAAAAACTTAGATAATAAATTTGCTGTAAAACTTCTAAAAGTACTATTTTTAGTGAAATATATCAAAGAGTTCAAAGCAACTCTTAGAAACCTAACTGTTTTGATGCTTGAGGATTTTTCACAAAACCAATTAACATTAAGAAAGCAAATAGAAGAAGCTCTCAACTTGCTTGAACAACAAACATATATCCAAAGAAATGGTGAAGTATATGAGTTCTTGACAGATGAAGAACAAGATGTAGAAAGTGAGATAAAAAACACTGAAGTAGAAACAGCAGATGTGCTTGACGAGATCCAAAAAATAGTATTTGATTATGTAATCAAAAATAGAAAAATCAAATTTAGCGACAATAATCAAGACTATGTGTATGCTAGAAAAATAGATGATAAACTTTTTGGAAGAGATTATGACCTATCAATTCATATTATCACACCACTCAATGAAAACTCAAACAATGATACAATTTTGCGAATGCAAAACATGGGTAAAGATCAGCTTTTAGTAGTATTGCCAAGTGATGATAGAGTAGTTCGTGATATTTTGATATATAAAAAAACAGATAAATACATCAGACAAAATATTTCTGTAACACAGCAAGAGACTATTAAAAGAATCTTGACAGACAAAAGCTACCAAAATAAAGAGAGATATGATGAATTAAGACGAGGTTTAGAAGAGTCTTTATCAAAAGCAAAACTATTTGTGGGAGAAAAAGAGCAAGAGATCTCAAGTGAAGATGCAAATAATCGAATCACTAAAGCATTCCAATCTTTGATTTTAAGAGCTTATCCAAATCTTGTGATGCTAAAAAATATCTCTTATACAGAAAAAGATGTAGTGCCAGCATTTAAAAAAGCAAAAGATGGGCTTTTTGCAGATGATACAAACCTTTTAAGCGAGCCAGAACTTGAGATACTCTCATTTATCAACAGCAACAAAAGAAGTGCCATAAGAACAACTATTAAAGGTGTAATAGAGAAATTTGAATCAAAACCTTATGGATGGTATTATGCAGCTATTCTTTGTAATCTTGCATATCTAGCTGGAAAAGGAAAAATAGAGCTAAAAGATAGAGATACTTTAGAAGATAAAGATATAGAAAAATCTCTGCTTAATACTTCAATGCAGCCAAATATCACTATTGAGCCTCAAATAGACTATACTGTCTCACAAGTAAGAGCTTTAAAAGAGATATATGAAGACTTTTTTGATGAACCTGCAAAATCTAGTGAAGCAAAAGATTTAGCTCTTGAAACAGCTAAAAAACTTCAAGACAAACAAAGAGAGCTAGAAACTATACTTGCACAAAAAAACAGCTTCCCGTTTGTAGTGAGTGTAACTAGTGCAATAGAGTTTTTAAAAGATATTTCAAGTAAACAGTATGGTTGGTATTTAACAGATTTTGAAAAACTTGAAGATGATTTATTTAAAATAAAAAAACAAATCATCTCTCCACTTGTAGGATTTTTCAATAATGAAACTCTAGAAAACATCTATCTTGATAGTACAAGATTTTTAAAGGAACAACAGCCAAATTTTAACTACATAGAAAATAGTGAAGTAAAAGAGCTAACAGATATTTTGGTAGATAGCGAGTGCTACAAAGATAATAAACTTAGTCATGCTAAAACTTTACAACAGTCAATCAAAGCTAAAATAGATGCATCTTTAGAAAAAGAGATTGAAGAATCTATCATCACTCTAAATAGACTAAAAAATAAACTTGAGATATTAGAAGATTTTGCAAAACTAACAAGTGAAGAACAAAATAGATTTACCAAAAAATTTGATGATGCAATAGAGAGTATCAAAAAAAATACACTTATAGCAGTAATCAAAGATAGTGTAAGAAGATTTGAAGAGGATACATATCAGCATATAGTAATTGAAATATCAAAACTTACAGCTCCAAAAGAGCCAAGTAAAGCTACAACAACTTCAACTGATGCAACAAAAGTAGCTGAGCCAAAAATAGAATATATAAATAGTAAATCTCTAAAAATTGACTACAACAAGCCATGGCTAAGTGATGAAGATGATGTAGAAAACTATGTAGAACTTATGAAAAAAGCACTATTAAAAGAGATCAAAGATGGTAAAAGGGTGCAAGTATGACAAAAGTAGAAAGAGAAATTTTAAGCAAAAGTATTTCTAATTTATCGAAAAATTTTAAAGTAGAATGGCAACTTTTAAAAGAGCAAATTTTTGATTATGGATATCAATCGTTTTATCCTGCTCAAGATGAATTTACTAAACCTATTCATTTTTTAGTTGCTAACTTATCTGATGAAGAAAAAAGAGTATTGATTAATGAGTGGAAAAGTAAATCAGAGAGAATACAATTTGAATCAGATGAAAGATATTTAAGTCAATATGAATTATACATAATGGAAGAACTTGTATCAAGAGCTTCTAAAGCTACTTGTAGGATGTAAACAATGGAAACAACAAAACTAAAACGATTTGCAGCACATGCTAGAAAACTACTTAGAGATACAGTATCTACAAAACTTAGCTTCGTGCTAGATAGCAACAGTAGTGCAAGAAGAGAAAATCCAAGTGCCGTAAAACAGCTTGAAGATGAGATATCAAAAACCTCAAAAGACCAAGTGATAGAAAAAGTAGCCTATATTTGGTTCAATCGTTTTGTGGCTCTTCGTTTTATGGATGCAAACAACTATACAAAAATCAAAGTAGTTTCTCCTGAGCCTAGCCAGTTTCAGCCATCTATCCTAGCCGATGCTAAAATGGGACATATCGATGATGATATTGTAAAAGATGCTAAAACAAAAGAAAAAATCCAAGCACTTTTATCAAATCAAACACCAAGCCATGACCCGCAAGGGGAAGCTTATAAGCTCCTCGTAGTAGCAGCATGTAACTACTACAACCACTCTATGCCATTTCTTTTTGAGAAAATCTCAGACTACACAGAACTACTGATGCCAGATGATTTGCTCTCAGGTGATTCGATACTTGCTTACACTAGAGAAGCGATGACTCCTGATGTTTGCTCTGATGTAGAGGTTATCGGGTGGTTGTATCAGTTTTATATCGCTGAGAAAAAAGATGAAGTATTTGATGGAATCAAGAAAAACAAAAAAGTAACTCCAGAAAATATCCCAGCAGCAACACAGCTTTTTACTCCAAACTGGACAGTGCGATATATGGTGCAAAACTCTCTTGGAAGACTATGGAAACTAAATAATCCTGATTCTAAATTAGCTATGGAATACTACATCGAGCCAGAGACTAAAGAGAGTGACTATCTCAAAATCAGCTCACCAAAAGAGCTAAAAATCTGTGACCCTGCATGTGGAAGTGGGCACATACTTGTTTATGCTTTTGACTTACTTTATGAAATATATAAAGAAGCTGGATATTCAGATGATGATGACATCATCGAAAATATACTTACTCACAATCTCTACGGCATAGAGATAGATGAGCGGGCTAGTGAACTAGCAAGTTTCGCACTGACTATGAAAGCAGCTGCAAAATCAAGCAGTAAGCGAAGATTTTTTAAACGTGAGACCACTCCAAATATCTGTAAACTAGAAGTTATCAAGTTTGAGTCTGATGAGATAAAAAGCTATATGGATGCAGTGGGAAGAGATCTGTTTACAGCTGATCTGCAAGAGACTCTCAAACAGTTTGAAGAGGCAGATAATTTTGGCTCACTTATCGTGCCAAAAGTACAAAATGTGGATAGTATTTTAAAACTATTAGAATCAAAAGATGTAACCAAGGATATATTTTTACAAGAGACTCATCAAAGAGTTTTAAGAGTCCTAAAACAAGCAGACTATTTAAGTCAAAAGTATCATGTAGTGGTGGCAAATCCACCATACAAAGCTAAAGGTGAATTAAACAAAGATTTACAAGATTTTATGGAAAGTAGATATCCAAAATCAAAAGGAGACTTATTTGCTTGTTTTATAGATAGAGGTTTTGGACTTGTAAAAGATAGTGGTTACAACACTATGGTTACAATGCAAGCATGGCTTTTTATTGACACATATAAGGACTTAAGAGGTGAGATATTAGATAATCATTCAATTATCAATCTTATTCAAATAGGGTTTAATAGTTTTCCTGAATTAAATTCAAAAGTTGCACTAGCAGCTGCGTTTGTGATACATAAAAACCAAAAAGGCAAGGTTGGTTGTTTTATGACACTCAACAATGCTCCTAAAAATGCAGATAAACAACAAGTGTTTTTCGAGCAAAAAGAAGCAAAAAGTATATTTGAAGTAAATTCTGAAAGTTTTAAAGATATAGAAGGAACTCCAATTTCATTTGAAGCATCAGAAAATCTAAGAGAAGTATTTAGAGATTCTGAGCAATTAAGAGATATCGCTGAGCCAAGACAAGGTATGGCAACTGGCGACAATAATACATTTTTGAGATTTTGGTTTGAAGTTCCTATTAATAAAATTGGTTTTGAATATCCTGATGTAGGTTCATTTCATGAAAGTTCTTTAAAGTGGTGTCCATATAACAAAGGGGGAGGGTTTAGAAAATGGTATGGAAATGGGCAAACGGTAATAAAATTTGATCATCAAAATTATGAAATTTTGTCAAATCAGGGAAATCATCTGCCATCTAGACAATTTTATTTCCAAGAATGCATAACATGGTCACTAATTGGTTTATCATTTGGGCCTAGATACATAAAAAAAGGTTTTGTTTTTGATGTTGGTGGATCATCTGCATTTCCTCCCCATGACAAACTATTTTATATAATGGCATTTATGGCATCAAAATTATCTTCCGCATGTTTAGTTTCTTTAAATCCAACTCTTAACTATCAGGTAGGGGATATCAAAAGATTACCAATTAAATTTCCTGAGAAAGAATTAAAAAACAAAATAGATTTACTCGTATTAGAAAATATTGAAATCGCCAAAGAAGATTGGGATAGACAAGAGTTTTCATGGGACTTTAAAAAAGATGAGTTATTGAAATTTGATTCTAACAATATTGAAAATGCGACTAATGAATATATTAAACATTGGAAAGAAAATTTTGATAAATTGCATTCAAATGAAGAAAAGTTAAATGAATTATTTATCGATATTTATAGGCTTAAAAATGATTTAGATTCGTCTGTTGATAAAAAGCAAATCACTATATTAGATGGAATAATCGATATAAACGATGATGTACAGTTTAATACTAATGAAATTATCAAAGCATATATTTCTTATGCGGTTGGTGTGATGTTTGGAAGATACTCACTTGATCACGATGGACTTCATATCGCAAATCAAGATGAAAGCATAGAAGAAGCAAACCAAAAATTCAACATTCAACATTCAACATTCAACATTGATGAAGATAATGTTATCCCAATACTTGATGGTGAGTGGTTTATCGATGATATAAGCCAGAGATTTTTTCAGTTTATAAAGGTGACTTTTGGAAATGAAAGCTATGAGAAAAATCTTGATTTTATCGCAAATGCTTTGAGTGATAAAAATAAAAATTCAGTTGAGACGATACGAAAATACTTCCTAAAAGATTTTTATACCGACCATGTAAAAAGATATAAAAAACGACCAATCTACTGGATGATAAGCAGCCAAAAAGGAAGCTTTCAAGCACTTATCTATATGCACAGATACAAAAGCGATACGATGAGTGTGGTACTAAATGACTACCTGCGAGAGTTTATCGCAAAACTAGAAGCAACTCGTGAAAATCTAGAAGCTGTAAGTATCAAAAGTGATGCAAGTGGAGCTGAGAAAACAAAAGCCCTCAAAGAGATAGAAAATATCAAAAAGATGATCAAAGAGTTAAGAGAGTTTGAAAAAGATGTGCTTTATCCTTTGGCAACAGAAAAAATCGAGATAGATTTAGATGATGGGGTGAAAGTGAATTATCCTAGGTTTGGAAGTGCTTTGAAAAAAATTGTTGGACTTGATAATGGGGAGTAGAAGATGACAAAACTTGAACTAGAAGAGTATATCAAAACAAAATATCCTAAAGAAAATGATTCTTGTGAACATAAAGAGTTTAAAAATCTAAAAAGTTCTGTATCTGGTCGTAAGGGAGAGGATATCATCTCTTATGTTTCTGCTATTTCCAATATGGAAGGTGGTAGTTTAGTTTTGGGTGTCGCTGATAAAACACTTGAAGTTCTGGGTATTGAAGATATATTTGACTATACCGCTGAAAATTTACCATATAGATTAGTAGGAAATTGTACTAATTTAAGTACAGAAGGTCTTTTCGTAGAAGAGATTATCACAGAAGACACCAATCAAAGAGTTTGGATCATCCATATTCCAAGACATAGCCCAAGAAAGCCTGTGTATGCACATAAAACGGCATGGCAAAGAAGTGGAGATAATCTTATAGAGCTTACTCCTCAAAGGGAAGCTGTAATACTAAGCGAAAGTTTATCGATAGAGACTGATTGGTCGGCTAAAATTTGTAAAGATGCTACATTGAATGATCTTAATATTGAGGCTATCGAATTTGCAAAAGAAGAGTATAAAATAAAACATTCAAAGCTTGCACACGAAGTGGATGGATGGAGCATAGAACAGTTTTTAGCAAAAGCAAAGTTGCTCAAAAATGGACAAATCACAAATGCTTGTATGCTTCTCTTGGGAAAAGATGATAGTTCATATCTACTTGAAAATATTCATTGTCAAATAACTTGGATACTTAAAGATAATAGCAATATAGAACAAAGTTATGAGCATTTTGGATTACCATTTTTACTAAGTGCAAAAGCAGTTCATGATAAGATCAGAAATTTTAAATATCGTTATATGAGTGAAAGTAAACTTTTCCCTGATGAAGTGGACAAATATGATACTTGGGTACTTTATGAGGCTTTACATAATGCTATAGCTCATCAAGATTATGAAATGAGGGGGCGAATCAATGTTGTTGAGTTCCCTGACAAAGTAGTGATATCAAATGCGGGAAGCTTCTTGGCTGGAAAAATTGAAGAGGTCATCTTAAGAGACTCTCCTTTGGAAAACTATCGCAATAACTTTTTATGCCAGGCGATGGTTGAAATAAATATGATTGATACTATTGGAAGCGGTATCAAAAGAATGTTTAGTATTCAAAAAAGCAGGTTTTTCCCTATGCCTGATTATTTGATCAAAAATGATCGAGTACAAGTAACTATTCATGGAAAGATTTTAAATGAAAGATACACTAAGCTTCTTGCTACAAATTCTGCAATAGAACTTTTGGATGTAATCTATCTAGATCAAGTGGCAAAAAATCACTCTGTTGATGATGGGATAATAAAAGTTTTAAGAGCAAAAGGGATGATAGAAGGCAGAAAGCCAAATATCTTTATATCTGCTAAAGTTGCTCAGACTATTGGAGAGAAAGCAGAATACTCTAAAAACAAAGGCTTTGATAAGCAATACTATTTAGATCTTATATTAAAATCAATTGCAGAACATACATCTATGACAAGAGTCGAGATAGATAGTTTGTTGTGGAAAAAACTACCTGAGTATATGGATGATAATCAAAAGAAAATAAAGATTAATAATCTTATTAATGAACTCTCTAATAAATTAAAGAAAATATGCAATAAAGGTTCAAAAACATCGCCAATATGGGAGAAATGCGATGATTGATAGCTTTAATAAATCAGTTTTTGAGAAGAATTTTATTAAAGAATTTATTAAAGAGATGAGTGTTTTTGAGGGTGAATTATTTGGAGTTTGCAGATGAATTCTTTTCTTGAACAGTTTGAATATATTAAAAGCCAATTAACATTTATAAAATCAAAAGTAGAACTAGATAATCAATTAGGTTTATTAGATATTAATAAACTTTGTGAAAATATCTTTATGCATATTTTAAATGATGTATATGATTGGAATTTAACAGATGCAAATTTATTGCAAGAAAATTTTCCAGCTATTGATTTAGTTGATGATACAAATAGACTAGTTGTACAAGTAACTTCAACTACTACTACTGATAAGCTGAGAGGTACAATCGAAAAGTCTAAAGCACTTAATCAGTATTCTGGATATCAATTAAAAATATTTTATATAAAAAATAAGCCAAATTTTCAAAAAGAGAGTTTGAGTGAATTTACTCAAAATGGTGTGTCAACAAATGATATGCTTGGAGTTGAAGATATTTTAGAAGCTATTCAATCTAATCACAATAAATGTAAAGCTCTTTATTTAACATTGCAACAAAGATTAGACAGCATAGTATTTAGTTTTAATATAAATTCTTATTTTAAAAGTGCAGAACCACAATTAGTGGATGTGACATCAAATAAATTTAAAACTTATGAGACATCATTTTTAGACTTTTTAAACTCTACCGATAAACTTTTTGAGATATCTGCTGCTGGAGGAAATGGTAAATCCCATTTTATCAAATATATAAGTTCGCTTGAAATAAACTATATTCCTTTGGTATTTACTAAACAAGTAAACATTGAAGAAGATCTGAAAAAGTTATCTCCAGATAAAAACTATCTATTGATTTTTGATGATATTGATAGATTTTTAGATTCAAATATTTTAATAAGTTTATTATCATTTGTACTGGCTAGAGAAAACTGTAAACTTATTATAACTTATAGAACTGCATCAAAAAGTGTAGTAAATTCAATTTTGAGAAAATACAACACCATATCTAAACAAGAGATTGAAATCACATGGTTAAAAGAAGATATTTATGAATTAATAAAATCTTTAAATAGCTCTTTAGAAGATACTAAAATAGAAAAGCTATCACATACATTTAACAATAATCCTTACTTGATAACTCAAGCTTTAAAAGGTGATATACATACTATAAAAGAGTTTTC
>Ga0114934_10002440_pt1 | contig 11875 bp, 14 predicted proteins | sample 4SBtaG_2_FD_99695 | JGI IMG/M metagenome (GOLD analysis project Ga0114934, IMG submission 99695) | Deep subsurface microbial communities from Kolumbo volcano to uncover new lineages of life (NeLLi) - 4SBTROV10_white metaG | ecosystem: Environmental > Aquatic > Marine > Volcanic ...
CAAGTCGGACCCCCAGCAATCCAGTCCACCCATAGTCAAATTTTAGACAGTTAAAAAACGGGCTAAATTCAGGTATGAGTTTGTGGATTGTCGAAGTACCATTGTCGCGGATGTTGAATCCATGTACGAAAATTGCGTCTCTCATAGTTGTGTGTATGGTGGTTATGAAAGACCTTATTTTACAGGATTTTGTCTTGTAGTTTGAAGTAGATTACATCAAATTATTTTCTAATGCCCCCTTGGCTTTTTGTGTTTCCCTTATTATCTCCTTCAGGGCTTCCATCTGCTTGTTTTGTAGTTTTTCAAGTGTAGCGATTTTCGCTTCTTCTTGTACATATAGATCAATCATAAATACGGTAGCTAGGCCTAATGTTGGGATCCCAACATCAGGGCCTGGAGTGGTTTTTTCGACCTGAATTAAGATGTCTTCTATAATGTTGATGTTTGCGTTTTTTTCTGATTTGTTATTCATTTGTTTCACCTTTGGTTTTATCATTTGGGAGTGTTACTGCTGTTGTTTTTGAGTTTAGCCACGCATCGTAGTCTTCTTTTAGCCAAATAACTCTTGACCCGAGTTTGTAGTGATCTGGGAGGTCGGCTTTTCGTTGAAGTTTGGAACGGATAGCGGCCTCTGTTGTCCCTAGGAGTTTAGCTAGGTCGGATATGTATAATATCTCTGTCATAATTTATCCTTGTACTTTGTGTTGTTTCGGCATCGATTTTAAAGGGTTTCTCCATGTATCCAATTTATTAGGTCTTCGAATGGGACGAGTACAGATTTTGTTTTGTAATCTGCCCATTCGACCCCGGGATAAATTACAGCGCCGTTTGTGGACCCCACTACTACGGCTACATTTCTACCTTCAAGGTGTCTTTTCCTCAACCACTGTTGCTGGTGCCTGGATAAATTGGGTTTTCTGTGTGGATGCAGCGAGTATTTATACTCAATCCATATGTCCCCTTTAGGGCCGGAATACCAGCAATCTGGTATACCGGCTTTAAATTTATCTGAGAATTTTTCTTTATGGACCTTGTTGGATAGATTTCTTTTGACTTTTTGGATAAAGCCGGACTCGTTCATTAGTTGTAATCGAAGTTTAATCCGCTAAATAATGCTTCAGATTCTTTTCGTAAGTCGTCTAACTGTTCTAAGTTGCATTCGTGGAGTGCTTCTGCTGAGAAAATGAATTTTGGGTATGTAACCGATTTATCTAGGGCTATAGTAGTGACTGCAGTTAGTGGGTGGGTGCCTGCGGCACCAAATTTGTAAATAAGGTCCCTGAATGATGCAATACTTGTTGGGGGTACGTCTAAAAATACAACCCCGCTTTTCAGGTCGCCCGATACTAAGGCTATTCTAACTGAGTTTCTGCAAGCTTTGCCACGACCATTAGATCCAAATTGGTTCATTGGGCATGTTTTACATTCTGTGTGTTGTTGATCATCTCCCCCCATTGGAGCAAGGTCGTCTGGTTTTGTGCCAATGGCGTAGCATTCGGGAGATTCAATTTGATTCGCGTTGTAAGCGTTTTTGTAGTATCGGTTGATCCACCTCCATCCCAAAATAATTACTGATAAGGGTTTTGCAGATGTCTCGCCGCCTGGAAGTACGAATGTTTGTCCACTTACTGTAATTCGTGACCCAGATGGAGTCGGTACAGTATCTTGTAGATTAGATAATTCATTTTTTAGTTTGTTTTGGATATCTGAAAGTTGAGTTCCCATGTTTATCACCTTTTGGTTAATTAAATAAAAATTTATACTTTTCTGAGTGAGATTGAGCGTTTTACAAACGGCTCTGTTCCTGGTATTGGGGTATTTAGATTTTGTAGTTCTCGAAATGCTGCGACAGACATTCGTTTTTCAAGAATGTAGCAGGCGTCATTTTCTACAATGTATTTGTATACTTCGTCCCAGTCTGTGACACTTGGGACAATATCTTCTTTTAAGGAAGCTGAGGCTTTTGTGCCTGAGGCCTTGATTGTTTTCTCTTCATCAAGTTTTTTTATAAGCTCTGTTGATAATTCGTCCATTGAAGCGTTGATTCCTTTAATGGAGCTGTTTAATTCGGCTTTTTTGGCTCTTAAGTTGTATAACTCGTCGATGATTTGACCTAATTTCATTGGATTTCCTCTGTAGTTTAGTATAGTTTAATGTAGTTTAACATAGTTTAAGTATGATTTATCAAGAATTTCTATTTCCTCTTATGTTGAGTGGATAATTTCATAATTCTCCTTGATCTGATTTAGTAGGTTGTGCATGTTTGTTTGTTTTGTTTTCAGTTTTTTGTATACCTCAGTATCAATTGTATCTGTTGCCATGATATGTAGTGTTTCGGTTTTCTTTTTTTGACCTGCGCGATATATCCTCCTATTAAATTGCTCGTAAAATTCAGAGTTGTATGTTGGGCTTGCCCAAATAGTAGTTGTTCCATTAGTTAGTGTGAGTCCGTGACCTGCGGATTGTGGGTGAGCTAGTATGACTCTCACTTCTCCGTTTTGGAATTCATTTACAGCGGAGGCCCTTTTTCTTGAATTTACAGACCCATCAATAACTCTATATGAAATCTTCCGCTTGGTTAGATGCTTAATAATGGTATCCCGTTGATGCCGCCATAGAAATGAAACAACGCATTGTTTTCGTTGATCAATTAGGTCAACTATTAGTTTTGTGCGATCGTCAGATACTGTGATGACCCCTTTTTCATCGTCGTATACCATTCCTGCTGCGATTTGTAGTAACTTCATCGTTAATACCCCAGCTTGTGCAGCGGATACTGTGGATAAGTCTATATCTACTATGTTATGACGTACCATATCGTCGTATATTTGCCGGTTTTTAGCGTCTAGTTCGTATTCAATTTCTGTTGTGAAGTTTTCTGGTATATCTAAACAGTCCTCGAGTTTGTGTCGAATGGTGATTTCATTTAATGCATCGGAAACTGTATCTCGGACCCCCTCTTTATCCTGCCATTTTGGAAAAGACCCAAAGGAATTAGTATTCTCACAGGCGAAAGACCTAAACTTGTAATAAGATTTTCCTAAGTGCTCCCCATCGTCGACGATAAATACTTGGTTCCAAACATCTAATATTGAATTTGGGGCCGGTGTTCCAGTTAGCGCAATTCGATATTCAAACAATTTTGATAAGGCTGCTATGGCTTTTGATCTCTGCGATGATGGGTTTTTAAAGACAGTAGATTCATCTATAACCAGGGTGTCAAAATTCTCTAATACTTCAACGTGTTCGAGAATCCACTTTACTGCATCGTGGTTTGTGATAACTATGTCTGTGGGGGCGTCGAATGCTGATTTTCTGTTTTTTGCTTCGGCGATTGAATATTTGAGTTTTGGTGTAAATTTTCGGATGTCGGCCCCCCAGGCTGGTTCGAGGATTGACTTGGGGGCCAGAACAAGGACCCGTTTTGGTTCTCTGGCCTGCATACGTCGTTCGAATATGGCTTCGAGCACGGCTCTTGTTTTTCCAGTTCCTGCGTCTGAGAAACATAGGACCCTGGGGTTTTTTAGGATGAATTCTTTTGTTTCTTGTTGGTGTTTGAAGAGCGGGGGCGTTGCCATAGCCATGCTAGAAAAAATGCTAGGCAGATCCCCGTTATCCATTTGGCTTTCCATAGAATTAGGAATAGTATTGATATTATTATGAAGTTTCTCATTCATAGGTCCTCCTTTTTTATTGCAAATTCACAAGCCGATGAGTACTCACAGTATCGGCATTTGTATTTTGCGGGTTTTGGGTTTAGTTCTTCGGTAGTGGTTATAGCAATACCTATTGCATTCCACCGTGATTTTAATTTTTTAAATTGTTTTCGGTTCCATAATTTAGCGGTTATTTTGTTGTGGTCGAGGTACCAAAATTCTGTTTTTACTTCTTGTAGATTCGGGTTTTTTAACATAGCTCCAAGCGCATAAAACTCTCCTTGAATCATGTGTTTTAGCTCATTTCCGTCTTTTTTGCCTGTTTTATAGTCGATAATTCGTCCTTTAGTAGATTCTGTTCCTATTTGTAAATCTAGGGCCATTCTTACCCAGACATCATCACTGTACCAGCCTGTTGGTTCCCATTCAGATGTAAAAGCCCAAGGTTCTTCTACTTTGTATCCGGCCCCACTATGCGCGTCTATGTATAGGGATTCAAATTCTTTTTCCATGTTTGAAAGTTCTTTAGGGACAGACTGTAAATCTGGGCTTTTGATGAAATCTTCAGCTAATTTATGTAGAGTCGTTCCTCGTTTAAGTGGGCTGTCTTCTGGTTCTGGTGGGCGAGGGGTTTTTAACACCAATTTATGATAAAACTTGTATGGGCAAGCGTCGAAATTTTGTTTGGCACTGAATGACCAGGATTTAATTATCCCCATTAGTGGCTCCTATAGTATTTTTGGTTTGGGTAAGTTTGAAATTATTTACTTTGTATTTAGCCCCATGGACTGTTATTGTGATATTGGCCTTTGTTCCGTTACATAAACCGCATTGTTGGCAGGTGTATCCTTTAGATTCGCTTAGACATAGGACCTCATTTTTTTGTATTTCCTCAGTTTGGTCTTTAATACGAAAGGTTTTCCAACCTAGTTTGTGGGCTTCTTTTGTTAGGGCTATAGATTCTGTTGAGGCTTGACATAAGGTTTTAAATTCTGGGTCGCATGTTTTCCATTGGTGTGTATAACCAACATGTTCCACAGTATATTTTGTTAGGTCTTTCCAGACAGATACTGGGATAGCTGCTGGGTCTCCATAAGCCCCCAGTCTGAGTATTTGATTGCGTAGTCTTCGTTTATTAAGTTGTTTATACCCTCCTTTTTTATAGGTCTTGTACACATTTAGTGGCGCTTGAAATTTAGTGACGTAGCAGGCGGATTTAATTGGGCAGTCCCCACATATGCCGAGGTCTGAATTTTCTTCTGTGGGTGGCTTTGTTGCGTTTAATATCCAGCTTTGTAATACTGGGCCTGTCTTTATATTTCGAGAATTTGTAGTGATTATTCCTACTATGTCCGAGCCATCTAATTGGCTCGGACCCTCGTAAAAGATCATGGGTGTGCTCCTCTGTTGAGGTAGGCCTAGTTTGTATCTTTAGGGTTTAGTACTGAGTCTATGTCCTTTTGTAATGTATATTCACTTGGCAGTTTGAACTCAACTACAAAACCTTTTAGTGGCTTACCGTTGATTTTAATTGTTCGAGATTTTAGTCTGTTTTTTGCGCAGATTCGTCCAAATTTATTCATGCTTGTGGCTTCCTTGCATAGCAAAATAGACTTTTGCTAGGTTTGCAATTGGTATTTTAGATTTTATGCCTTTTTTTGCGTCTTCCTCCCATTCTTCAGCTATTGTTCGGGCTTCAAATAATATGTTACTTGTTTCTATTTTTGTTTTATCTTTGTGTAGATAACTATAAAAATACTGGATATCTCCATCTTCGATAGCTAGGAAAAATTCCTGGATACTTGTTTTACCATCTCGTATAAATTCATCTTTAGCTTGGTTTGCTAGGGCTCTTTGGGCCTTTGTCTCGTTGACTTTAAATCCATTTAGGTAAGCTGCGAATTTTGGTAGTTCAAATTCTTTTACTTTTGATAGTTGTTGTCGGGTCACATCTATCTGTAGCAGTGGGATCTCTTGTCTTGGTGCAACGTTAAATCGACGGTCGTCTTCAGCTATATATAAAGCAGCGACGTCGTTGGATGCGAATATAAAATTAGCGTAGTTTTTTACACTGCGTGTGTTTCTATACATCCCTCGTAATGGAATAGATGGCTCAGTTATTAGGTTTTTTAGTTTGTTCATGATTTTGCCTTGGCTAGTGCTCGGGCCTGAATGCTCAATATCAAGCTCATCGACAAATATGAAAAACTTGTTTTCCACGTAGGCGTTAAAACCATCTTGTAGTGTTTCAAGGGTTATTGAAGTTGTGTAATCTTCCCCGAATATAGGCTGTAGTATCTGGCTAAATAGAAACCCTTTACCGGTCCCTTGGGTACCTTGAAATACCCATGCAGTCTCTGTTCGGGTGCGTCTTTGGTAAATAAAAGCCAGCCAGTTAATGAAGTGGTTATAGGTCTCTTCGTTGACACATATATGTTTTAGCACTTTTTCTATTGTTTTTGGTACCTCGTCTGTGGTTGCTTCGGTATTAAGGTACTCTGTCGGTCTAAATTGGTTCACCCACTTTTTTTTAAGGTCATACTGATTTTCGTCAAGGGGGTTAAATTCTACATCGAAGTCCTCTATATATTCTGGAATATCCATTCCATATTGGGTTAAGAAATCATGTAATCGGTCTTTGTTTTTTGCCGGATACATAAACTCAAGGTTTTGTGATTCTTGGTTAATTAGTGCGTTGTAATAGACATCAGTTATAGGGTCTCTGAATACGAAGGGTAATCCAGGTAGAGACCCATTTTCTACTTTTGAGTATTCTCTATATAAATCAGGTGCTGCGTCTTTTAAATAGAAGAAAGGCTCATTTTTGAAGTTACGAACAATGGAGGGGTTCTTTTCTGAGAAGTAGTATCCCCAGGAATCACCACCATTTAAGTTGAGGTATATAAACCCTCGCTCTTTTTTAAGCCCTGTCACTGTTACCAGGCCGGGGTTTGTGCAGATTTCTTCTCCGCTCAATATTTTTGTGGCCGGTTTTCGTTTTGGCAATCCAAGAGACGCTCGGAGTTCAGCTATGGTTTTTAGTTTCTCTTCATTTGCAATCTCTGGTGTTGCGGGGAATGTCAAAGATATACTTTTTGTTTTTCCTGGGACATAGGTAATTCGTTCTTTGATCGGGTCTTTGCCACCTCCACTTATGATTGGGGGGGCGATATATATTAGTTTGTCGTTTTGATTTACTGATATATCGAGGGGATATCGCAGCGCCATGCTGTTGGCTGTTAAGCGGAGCTGCTCTCGTAGGGCTTGTACTCTAAAGTTTTTATCCAATACCCATTGTTTGAGTAGCTCTGGACTGACGGGCTTATCTAGCCAAAAGAATATATGGCTTTTTAAGGCCGTTTTTTTATCGAACCCTGCACTTGCTGAGTATTGAATGACATGTGCGCATTCGTTGAGAGGTGGATATATCTCATATAAGAGCTCGTCTATCGGTCCTACAACAGCTTCTCCATCGTAATCTAAAATTAGAAGTTGAGTGGGGGCTATTGAGTTTGTAAGTCCAGCTCGAGATTCATCTTTTATGGGTCTTACGAGTTGTCCTTTTAGAAAACAGGCTTTTAATTTTGAGTAATAGACTAGGAGATCGCGAAATTCCTCTATGTTTGTCGGATCTGAGTGGTGACTGGTGAATCGTTTGATCAGTGGGTATGACTCCAGCGTTGCTCCAGAGCTGTCCAGTGTTTTTGTTAGGGGTTTTCTTGCTGTTAGAAAATTTACTTGCATTGTCGTCAAACCATATAAGAAATATTAGGCAGCATGCTGCATGGGCTAGGTGAGGTAGATTTGATTCTTTATCGAGTTTTTCTCCTGCTTGGTAATTTGAAAGGTGTCGTATGGTCGCAGCGAAGTACCGGTCTTTCGCATTTGGTACGCCCTTCCAATTGTCTTTTTCGTATTTTTTAGCCCCAAAAGTAAGCACCTTAACTATTGGTTCAATGGTTTTTAGGGGCAATAAAGACCAGTCCGGTTTCCCGGCATCAAATTTTTTTCCGCGCATGTCTTTTAGTGTATCAGGTTGTGTGATTTAGGCCTATTTTTAAAATCGGCCTTTGTTGGTGGTATTACGAAGAGCGGAGGTTTTTGCCCCCGCTATATCTCGTTTTATTTTTATGCTATTGAGCTTTTTAAGGCCATTTTTACTATTTGGTCTTTGTTTTTATATCAGTAGGGTGAAATTTTAATAATTAAACGGCGATTTTTATTTTTTGCTTGTTTATTCGTCATCATTCCATAAGGTTTTTACTGTTTGGTTTTTTGTTTTAGTCGTGAAGGAGGCCAATGCTGTTTTTTGTGTTTTGCCCTGCCCGATTATATCCCCCTTTTTTGTAAACCATCTTAGTGTGGCGGGTGTTTGGCTGCTGTTAACTAGGCTTGTTCGATTCCATGCGTTAGTCTTGTAGTATTTAATCCCGTTGGTCTCAAAGGATTCTAGGACCTCTTTAATTACCCATTGTTTAGTCCCATGAAAATCCAGATGGAACCAGCTCGGAGGCATGCAGACCACGTAGTCTGCGTTGTTAAAGCCGATGTGTTTGCGAATTGATAAGTAGTGAGGGTCGTGTTTTTTAGGGAGTTTGACTGTGATTCGCGCCCTAGTAGGGTGTAGATATTCAAAAAGCCCATTAAGGATCTCCTTTGCGCGGTATGTTCGCCTATTTATAAGTTTGTCTTTCGCGGCCGACCCTTTATTTACGTAGGGGGTGAGGGCCTCGTAATTTATACCTGGTACAACAACGAGATCGTCTTTGTAAAATATGGCCTTGTACCCATCGCGAATGCGGGCTATATCAGGTTTTTTGGGTTTTAGTTTTCTTACGATTCTTAGTTCTTTAGCATATAGACGCTCGTACATTATTTCCTCTTGTAATCTAGTCATTGCTCTATAATTTATATTATAGGCGGTTCGTATTGATGAGGTATTAACGCCTATTTTTTTCGCCTTATACAGTTCGGTTTTAATTTTTTGTTTTAGGTTCATGATTTACTCCACGTCTATGTGTGCTCCAAATGGGGCTGTTTTATCTGAGGTTCTTGCCCATAATACTGGGTATCCTGGATCTTCTGGGAAGTCTCCGTATAAATCTGTAAAATATATTAAGCAGTCTGGGGTGATGTTTGAGTGTTTTACGTAATCAAAGACCGGTTTAAATGCTGTTCCTCCGCCTCCTATGGGGTGGGGTTTTAGTGGTAGATCATATTGAGTAAGTATTTCTTTACCTGTAATTTTACTGTCGCAGTACAAAACGTGTATCTCTTTTGGTTTACAAGACTCTATAATTGAAGACAGTTCTGCGAAAAACCTGCTGAGCATGGGTAAGTTTATTGAGCCCGAGGTATCTACTGCGATGACTATAGGTCCCATTGATGGAGAGCTCATACTAGGAACGTGTAAATCGTGGCATAGATACTGTATATCTGGTGGGTACCAACTATAGTCATCGTTTGAAAAACTCGTTACAAATCCTTGGAGAACTTCTTTCCAGTTTACTTTAGCGTCTTCTAGTTTGAGTCGTCGTTCTAGTAACTTGGGTAGATCCCCTGCTTTTTTTGCCATATTTGCGGCCTGCTTGACCGCAACCTTCCATTCAGCCTCTTGTTCTGTAACGGAGCTGTCTTCTGAATCTGTAGCTTCCAGCACTTCACCCCAGGCTACTTTTGGTTCATTGTGTGTATTGGGTAATAAGGTGTATATTTTTTCGGCTGACATGTTTACGTACTTGGGGTCATACAGTACTTCGTCGGGTAACTCTAATTTATTGCGATATTCGCGTATTATAATTCCATTTATTGCATAGTCTGCGGCTATATTGAACCTCTTTGGGTCTCTATCTTTTATTCTATAGGCGTGCAAGAATGCGTTATGTAAGATTTCGTGGACTAATACCCCCATTACTTGCTTTGGTGGCAGATTTTCTATAAATTCTCTGTTGTAATAAAAATATTTGCCATCTGTGGCCATAGTTTCGCCCCCTTCTTTAAAATCACATTTTAGGGCCAATTGGCCAAAAAACGGGTACTTGATTAGCAATTGAGTGCGGGCTTTTATTAGTTTTATTGGGTGTTTACTTTTTTCCATGGTGGGCCTCCAATTTATTAGATATAAGCTTTGACTTTATCGAGTATGCCCTTGACGTCCTGTGCTGCGGCGCGTTTCTCGCTATCGTCGCTTCTTATGGATTTCAGATTTAGGTTTGCGACTTGTTTTTTAGTGTCACTCGCCAATTTGTCGAGTTCTGGATCCTGTGTAAAATTTAATCTGGGTAAGATTTCAGTTAGTTCGACTAGATTATCTACAAGTGTTTGGTGAACCCGGCTATCGGGGGTGTTTAGGCGTTCATATAGGGTTTTTATAGCGTGATTCAGCCTAATCCACTGCTCTTTAGCGGCGCTTTCCACAATGGGTGTAACCCCATCATAATCAGCTTCGATTCCTAACGATTCTGCCCAGTTAAGATCCTCTGGGAGCGGTAATATTTGGATGTCTAGGCTAAATTTACTCTCTACTTCGAATGGTAGCGGGTAATCTTCTTCTTTGAATAATTTTCCCAGTTGTATGTGGGCATCTTGAACAGCTTGTGGATACTTGTCTAAGAATTGTTGAACCAACCCAAAAAAATCCATTTTGTATTCAGACATTTGCTTTGTATAGTGGAAGTAGTTTTTGTTTGGTAGGATTCCAATTCCTGGTAATCCAGATAGGGTATTTTTGTGGTGGAACCGCCTAATTTCTCCGATTTTATTTTGTATTGCAGCCAGGTAGTGTGGCTCTATTAGGTATTTATTGAATTTTCCGGCGTCTTTTGCCTGGTATTGGTCATTTACAGACAGTGAGGCCTTTCTATCCAGTTTTTTTCCAGTCCATGAACTTGCTTTTAAGGATACCATTACGGCTGCGGTTTTTAATTTTATGTTATTCATCTGAGTGCCTCTTGTTAGTTTTATAGAATAATATCTTGGTAATTTATGCACCAATTTGAAAATCCTTTTGCTTTTTGTAGTCCGTCAAAGCTCGCATTTGCGGTTTTCACCATCATCACTGAGAATTCTGGTTCTAATCGATTAGCGAAAATGAAAAAGTTTTCTGCTGTTTCTTTTGTAACATGTGTTGCTAATGCAGTTGTTAGGGCGTAGAGCGCTCCTAAGTTAGTTGGGATTTGTACTGCGTTCGGGTTTTTTAGTACTTCGAGTGGGTCTGGTAGGTCTTGGTATAGGCGTAAGAACGCTGTAAATTCTACAGCCGCGGCTTCTCCTACTTCCCCTGCAGCTCCTTCATACAACAAATCTGGGTCTGGGTTTGTTTGTAACCATTCTGATAAGTTTGACCAGCTTCGATATGTTGCATATGGTTTTTGTGCTTTGTCGGGGTCGAAATTGTATAACATCTCTTGTCTAAAATGCCCAAAAGCGATGATTCTATTATCGATGCCATTTTGTGTAGCCCAATTAAGCCAGTCTTCTGCGTTAATATCTAGATTGATGTGCATCACCCTATTAGTAATGTGTGAAGGCATGCGGTGTGTCGCTGCTCGGTCTTCTTGTCTGTTACCTGTTGCAACAACAAATGAGCCTTTTGGTAGCTTTGTGCCCCCTATTTCATTGCGTAGTAATAACTTGCTGAACCCATTTTGGATTGCTGGAACCGCTTGGGGTAGCTCATCAATTAAGATAATAACTGGGTCATCTGTTTCTTTAGGCCACATGGACAGCGGTAAGAACTTAGCTTCTTCGTCTTTTACAGACAATGCCCCTTTTAGGTCTAATAAATCCATCAATGGAGCATCTGCGTAGATCAGTGGCATATCCGTTGACTTTGCATATTCTTCAACGATTGTTGTTTTGCCGATTCCAGGCGGTCCCCAGATAACTACATTTTGACTTGCTTTGTGGCAGTGTTGGAGCATTCTTTTGACGAGTGAGATTTTCATTGTTTTTTCCTCTGAGTTAGTTAAGATTTGTTGCGTAGGTACTTTGGGTTAAACCATTTATAATTCAGTGAGTGTGGTATTTTGTCCTCCAAGATAGATAACATATTTATTTCTGGGAAATCTTCTAAAATGAAGCTCGCGTGGTTTGGCTTTATTGCTTCTTTTATGACAAGATTTGCCGGTAATTCGGATTTCCTATATGGTGCTGGTGTCCCCGGTAACGCGCAAAAAGCCGGTGTGGTATAAAGTTTACTTTTGCGCAAGGCTTTATAA
>Ga0114934_10002441_pt1 | contig 11874 bp, 9 predicted proteins | sample 4SBtaG_2_FD_99695 | JGI IMG/M metagenome (GOLD analysis project Ga0114934, IMG submission 99695) | Deep subsurface microbial communities from Kolumbo volcano to uncover new lineages of life (NeLLi) - 4SBTROV10_white metaG | ecosystem: Environmental > Aquatic > Marine > Volcanic ...
CGGGTAATCCTTGAGAGCCATTGCAAAACCTCCTGCCTATGGCGGATATGAGCCGAAGCTTAGTCCGGCGTTTCACGCTGTCGGCTAGTGGACCCGAAGTCCGGACCACACACCCAACACTTTAATTATACCACACTCGGGGTAGATGTGTACCCCTGGTTCACTCTGTCTCCTTCCCCTTGGTCCGGAGGGTGAGTACGGGGCACGGGGCTTTCCTCAGAACCCTCTCAGCCGTGGATCCGATGAGCACGTGGACCATCCCGGTGTAGCCGTGCGTTCCCATCACGATGAGGTTCGCGTCAATGTCGTATGCGACGCGAACTATTTCCGCGGATGCCCTTCCCCGAACGACGACGTTGTTATCTTCGGTCGTCGGTAGTCCGAGGGACGCGGCGAGCTTTTCGAGGGACGCCCCGGCTCGTTTCACGAGTTTCTCCTCGACCTCGCCGGAGGTAAGGGGTCCGAAGGTAAAGTCTGAGGGGGCCATGATCGGCTCAACGACGTGAATCAGCACTATCCGCGAATCGAAGGCGCTCCCTAACTCAACAGCGTACTTCAGCGCCTCGGTGGAAATCTCGGAAAAATCGACCGGGCAAAGAATCCTATCTGCCTTGAACATGGCTTTCTCCCCTTTCTTAAAGTATAATGCTTTTCGCCCTTGCGGGCAACCTGCCCGGCGGCGGGCCGCCGGGAGTCAGGATGGAGGAATACGTCTTGAAGGGACAGCGATTTCTTGCCGCGTGCAGGCGTCAGCGTGTGGATTCGACGCCCGTCTGGCTGATGCGACAGGCTGGGAGGTACCTCCCCCAGTACAGAAAAGTGCGGGCCAGGGCCGGAGGATTCCTCGACCTCTGCAAAAGCCCCGAGCTGGCCTGTGAAGTCACCATTCAACCCGTGGAGGCGCTGGGGGTTGACGCGGCTATCATCTTCGCCGACATACTCCTCCCTGTGGAAGCGATGGGCGTTCCCCTGAAGTTCTCCGATGGCGAGGGGCCCATCCTGGAACCGGTCAGAAGCCTCCAGGATTTGAAGGTGCTTCACGTACCCGATCCCGTTGTCGAGATCGGTTTCGTCATGGATGCGATAGGTCTCACGGTAAACGAACTGTCAAACGACATTCCTCTCATCGGCTTCTCCGGCGCGCCATTTACGCTGGCCACCTACGTTGTCGAAGGCGGTACGTCCAGGCGTTTCCGCCACGTGCTGGAATGGATGTACTCCGATCCGGAGGGCTTCAGGTCGCTTCTCGATCTGCTGACCGAAACGGTGATTCTCTACCTCAGGGCCCAGATCGAAGCCGGGGCCGGGGCGGTCCAGCTCTTCGACACGTGGGCCGGCATCCTGTCGCGAAGAACCTACGTGGAATTTGCACTGAGACCGACGGCGAGGATAGTGGAGGCCCTTTCAGGTCTGAATGTACCCGTCATACTCTACGCAAAGGGTTCTTCCCCATTCCTGGAGGAAATGGTCGCAACCGGCGCCGACGTGCTCTCGGTCGACTGGCGGATTTCGCTGGCCGAGGCTTCGGCTCGTACGAGGGGCGCCGTCTCCCTGCAGGGCAACCTTGATCCGATGGTGCTTTTCGCCCCTGAAAGTGTGCTTGAAGAAGAGGTTCGCAGGATACTCGCTGAAGCTCCTAAAACCGGCCACGTTTTCAACCTCGGTCACGGAATCCAGCCGGACACTCCGGTAGAGAAGGCGAAGGCGCTTGTAGCCATGGTGCACGAGATGAGCCGCAGGGAGCCGATGGTCAGCCGCGCCGGCGACGACTGAGGAGAAGGTATGGGCGAGCGGTGGGTCCGACCCGTTTTCAACCGGGAGATGATCAGGAAGTACGACAGGCCCGGGCCGCGCTACACCTCCTACCCGACCGCGCCACACTTCACCGAGTCCTTCGACTCGGAGGCGTACAGGCGCGTCATAGAGGAAACGAACCTCGCCCCGTCGCCGCCTCCCCTCTCCCTCTACTTCCACCTTCCCTTTTGCTCGTCGCTCTGCTGGTTTTGCGGCTGCAACGTCTTTCACACGAAGGACAGGAGCGCCGGCAACGGCTACGTAGACGCGGTATTGGAGGAGATGGACGAGGCGCTGAGACTCATGAAGCCTGGAAGAAAGGTGGTTCAGCTCCACTGGGGAGGAGGCACGCCGACCTTCATGAGTGTGGATACCCTGCGCAGGTTTTGGAGTGGCATAAAGGAGCGCTTCGAAATGGACGAAAACGCCGAAATCGGCGTGGAGATTGACCCGAGGGAGACGAGCGCGGAGCACCTCGAATTCTTCGCCGAAGCGGGGTTCAACCGCCTTTCGATGGGCATACAGGACTTCGACCCCAGGGTGCAGGAGGCCGTGCACAGGATACAGCCGGAAGAACTCACGATGCAGGTTTTCGACGAGTGTCGGAAGTTGGGCTTCGAATCGCTTAACGTGGACCTCATCTACGGACTGCCGCACCAGCGAGTTGAGACTTTCAAGAAAACCGTGGACAAAATCGTAGAAATGGCGCCGGACCGCATCGCCGTCTTCAACTTCGCCTACCTGCCTGAGATGCTGAAACACCAGAGGGCCATCGACGCCAAAGCCTTACCATCCCCCGACGAAAAACTCTCAATCCTGGAAATGACGGCTGATTCCCTTATCGACGCCGGATACGTCTTCGTGGGCATGGACCACTTCGCGAGACCGGAGGACGAACTCTGCGAGGCGCTTCGCACGAGGACTCTCTACCGCAACTTCCAGGGATACACCACCAAGGCCGGCTGCGACCTGTACGGCTTCGGAGTCACCTCCATAGGCCAGGTGGGCGCCAGCTATTCGCAGAACTCCAAGAACCTTACCGATTATATGAAGCGCGTCGCCGACAACGGTTTCGCCGTCTTCAGGGGCGTCGAACTGACAAAGGAAGATATCCTCAGAAGGGACGTCATCAACCGGCTGATGTGCCACTTCACCGTCTACAAGAGGGAGATAGAAGAAGCGCACGGGGTAGATTTCGACGAGACCTTCGCGGACGCGCTCAGGAACCTGGTCCCGATGGCCGGAGACGGTCTCGTCAAACTCCTTCCCGACCGGATAGATATCCTCCCACTGGGCAGACTTCTCGTTCGCAACGTGGCGATGGCCTTCGACGCCTATCTTCCGGGAGCGGAGGGAAAGGGCCGCTTTTCGAGGACCGTCTGAAGATGGCGGCCGCGGAGACCGCTGTCCTGCTAATAAACTACGGCGGCCCTTCGGGGCCGGGTGAGTGCGAAGAATACTTGAGGAACATTTTCCTTGACCCGGCGCTTATGCCCATCCCGGGCTTCATCAGGCCCGCGGCGGCGAGGTTCATGGCGCATCGAAGGGCTCCGAGACTGACGAGCAACTACGAAGCAATGGGAAGGTACAGCCCTATCGTCGAGGAGACGACCGCCCAGGCGGAGGCTCTTGAAGGGGTGCTCGGAGAGGGATTCAACTGCGTGCCGGCGATGCGCTACTCGAAACCCTTTATCGCCGAGGCGATAGCGCGAATCGTGGAAGCCGGAACGCGCAATCTCGTCGTTCTCCCGATGTACCCGCAGGAGTCGAGAGCTACGACCGGTTCGGCAGTGGGGGAAGTCAAGCGTGCCGTCGAATCCTCCGGGTTTCGAGGAAAAACGGCCTTCGTCCGCTCCTTTCACCTGATGGACGGCTACATCGAAAGCTTTGTCAAACCGTTGGCCGAGGCGCTTCGGGGAGCACTGGAAGAGAAAAGGGTCCTCTTCGCCGCCCACGGGCTTCCGGTGAAGCTCGCCCGACGCGATCCCTATCCAGGGCAGGTGGCGGAGTCGGTCTTTGAATTGAGCCGCAGGCTGGGCCTGGCCTGCGAAACGATTGCGCTTCCCGGCGTACCGACCAGTGGAAGCGAAGGGGACAAAAACGGCGGAACGCGCGCATCGCTGGCGTGGCAGAGCCGGGTTGGACCGGTGAAATGGCTTGAACCATCCGTCGAAGATACGCTCATGCGGTTCTCTGAGGAGGGCGTAAAACGGGTCGTGGCCGTACCGGTCTCCTTCGTCTGCGAACACAGCGAAACGCTCTACGAACTGGACCTTCTCTACGCCGGAAAGGCACACGGGATGGGCATGGAATTCACCAGGATTCCGACGCCTGGCGTTCATCCGGCCTTCATCGAGGGGCTGGCGAAACTGGTGCGGGAGGCCGCGCAGTGAAGAAATTCGACGTTGCGGTTCTCGGTGCCGGTATCAGCGGACTCACGGCGGCCCTCCAGCTCAGGGAGGCCGGCGCGAAGGTCGTCGTCCTTGAGGAGAGAAGCAGAGTCGGCGGCTGTATTAAAACGTGGAGCGGAGAGGGATTCCTCTTCGAACTCGGCCCGAACACCGTGCTCAACAACTCCTTTGAGATAGACGAAGTCTGCTCAAAAGCGGGGCTTCTCGACAAACGAATCGAAGCATCGCCGGCGGCGAAGAAACGATTCATCGTCAGGCGGGGGCGGCTGGTCCCGCTCCCGGCGGGCCCTCTCCGATTCCTTACCACGAGACTTTTTTCGCCGGCAGCAAAACTGCGCCTCCTGAAGGAGCCCTTCGTCGGCCGAAAGAAGCGGGATAACGAGGAATCGATAGCCGCTTTCGTGCGGCGCAGGCTTGGCGGGGAATTCCTCGACTACGCCGTCGGTCCCTTCGTATCCGGCGTCTACGCCGGCGACGCCGAAAGACTCTCCGTCGAACACGCCGTTCCAAAAATATTTGCCCTGGAGAGGGAATACGGAGGACTCTTCCGGGGCGCGCTGGCCAAGAGGAAGGGCCCGGCGCCTTCTGGCGTGATGTTCTCCTTTCCGCGCGGACTCTCATCGCTGCCTCTGGCGATTGCGGAAAAACTGGGCGGAGACGTCCGGACCGGAACCAGAGTTGTCTCGGCGGCGCACAGCGAAAAAGAATTCGAGGTTTACACGGAAGACTTTTCGAAGACGGAAGGCGTCGTGAAGGCGCGCGCCGTCATCTCCGCGCTGCCCGCGAAGGCGGCCTCGGAGGTCTTTCAAGAGATGGACGCCTCCTTCGCCGGGGTCGTCTCTAATCTACCCTACGCTGACGTCGCAATGGTCTGTCTCGGGTTCAGGCGTGAGGGGGTAGGCCACCCGCTGGACGGATTCGGGTTCCTCGTTCCGGAGGTGGAGGAACGCTTCGAGCTCGGTTGCCTTTTCACCTCGTCCCTCTTCCCGGGGAGAGCACCGGAAGGTCATGTTGCCCTTACCGCTTTCATTGGCGGCGCAGTGCATCCGGAGAGGGCGGCGCTCTGCGACGAGGACCTGCTTTCCAGGAGCATGTCGGACTTGAAGGAGCTGCTTTCCATCAACAAAGAACCCGTATTCAGCCGCATCGAGAGGTGGCGTCCAGCCATCCCCCAGTACAACCTCGGCCACTCGTGCTTCAAGGAAGCGGCGGAGAGCTGCGAGCGGGAGCATCCCGGCCTCTTTGTTTCGGGCAACCTACTTAACGGGGTATCGGTGGGAAACTGCATTACGAACGCTTCGGCGAGGACCGTCGAGGTGTTGAATTATCTCTCTGCCGGCGGATAGAAATACCAACAGTGCCGGGGTGCGAGCGCGTCCCGCTTCGTGGTATACTGGCAAGCCTTAAAGGGAAAGGAGTTGTTATGGCAGTCAAACCTACTGAATGGATATGGATGAACGGGGAATTCGTCCCCTGGAACGAAGCCAATGTTCACGTCCTCGCCCACGTTATCCACTACGGAAGCGGCGTTTTCGAGGGCATTCGCTGTTACAAAACACCGCAGGGCGCCAAAGTGTTGCGCCTCAAAGAGCACATGCAACGCTTCTACAACTCGGCCAAAATCTACCGGATGCAGCTTCCCTTCACGGTAGACGAGTACATCGATATCTGCCTCGAAACGATTCGTAAGAACAATCTCGAAGCCTGCTACATTCGGCCGGTGGCCTACCGCGGCTACGGGGATGTCGGCGTGAATCCGCTCCATTGCCCGGTTGAGAGCGCCGTAGCCGTCTGGGAGTGGGGCGCCTACCTCGGCCCGGAAGCCCTCGCCAACGGCGTAAAAGTCTGCGTTTCGAGCTGGAACCGCATGGCGCCCAACACCCTCCCGGCGATGGCCAAGTGCGCGGCCAACTACATGAACGGCCAGCTCATCAAGATGGAAGCGGTGTTGAGGGGCTACTCCGAGGGCATCGCTCTCGATCCCTCCGGCCACGTTTCGGAGGGCTCCGGCGAAAATATTTTCCTGGTTTACCGGGGAGAGGTTTACACACCTACACTGGGTAACTCCGTCCTGCCGGGAATTACCAGGGACGGGGTGCTGAAAATCCTGGAAGAGGAGATGAAGCTTACCATCCGCAGGGAGGCCGTACCGAGAGACCTTCTTTACGTAGCGGACGAAATATTCTTCACCGGAACGGCGGCGGAAGTTACACCGATTGCGAGCGTGGACGACATTCCGGTCGGGAGCGGCAAACGCGGACCAATAACCGAGGCGGTGCAGAAACGATACCTTGATCTGGTCCAGGGCGAAGCAGAGGACGTTTATAACTGGCTTACTCCGGTCTATAAGGGGTAGGGAGCGCGGAGTGCTTGTGGATGAAATAAGAGAGCGCTTCGCCGGCGCGAAGGAGTAGAGGATGCACATTAACGATTTCCTCAAAATGGCCATCGACAAGGGCGCCAGCGACTTGCACCTGAAGGTCGGTTCGCACCCCGTTGTACGTATTAACGGGACTCTTACACCGCTCACCGACCAGAAGCGCCTGATGCAGGAAGACACGATAGCAATGGCCTTCTCCACGATGGAATCAAAGCAGAAGGAGAAGTTCAAGGCCAACCTCGAGCTGGACATAGCCTATTCCGTCCCGGGGTTGGGCCGGTTCAGGGTCAACATTTTTCAGCAGAGGGGCACCGTCGGCATCGTTGCGCGTGTAATTCCGATCGGCATCAAGACAATCGAGGAACTTCTGCTTCCCAGGGTCCTGGAGAAAATCGCCGCCGAACCGCGCGGCCTTATCCTATGTACAGGAACTACCGGTTCGGGAAAATCGACGACGCTGGCCGCGATGATAGACCAGATAAACTCCACACGCACCGAACACATCATTACCGTCGAGGACCCAATCGAGTTTCTCCACAGAGACAAGAAATCTATCGTGAACCAGAGGGAGGTCGGCATTGACACCCGTTCTTTCGCTTCGGCCCTTCGCGCCGCCCTGCGTGAAGATCCCGATGTTATCCTCGTCGGCGAAATGCGCGACTATGAAACGATTGAAACCGCTATGATGGCGGCTGAAACGGGCCACCTGGTTCTCTCAACCCTCCACACCCTGGACGCCACGGAAACGGTTAACCGCGTCATCTCCGTCTTCCCTCCCCACCAGCAGAAGCAGGTCCGGCTTCAGCTCGCGGCCGTCCTCAAGGCGGTCATTTCGTTGAGGCTGTTGCCGAAGGCGGACGGCAGCGGTCGGGTTCCCGCCGTGGAGGTGATGATCTGCACGTCGACAATCCGCGACTGCGTGGAAAACAAGGAAAAGACGAAGCTCATCAGGGACTACGTGGAGCAAGGGTTCAGCCAGTACGGCATGCAGACCTTCGACCAGTCCCTCTTCTTCCTGTACAAGGAAGGCTTGATAACGCTTGACGAGGCTCTAAGAAGAGCGACAAACCCGGATGAATTCAAGCTCAAGATAGCCGGCGTTCAGTCAACAGCGGATATAGCTAAAGAGCAGATGGAAGCTTCCACCAACCCGGAGAAAATCCTCGATTCATCCGACTTCGTCAAGTTCTGATGTCAAGGCGGGACGGAGCTAAAAACGACGTCAGGGCCGCGGCCGAACGCATACTCGCGATTAGGGATCACGGAAAAGTGGAGCTGGAGCGGAAGCTCTTGGCCCGCGGCTTCGAACGGCTTGAAGTGGAGGCGCTTCTCGACCAGTTGGGGAAGATGGGCTTGCTGGACGACGCGGCCTACGCCGAAGAACTCGTGCAAGGGGAATTCGACCGCGGCCACGGATTAAATTACATCAGGGCAAAGCTTGTCAGGAGGGGCGTTACCTGCCGGCCGCGTTCATTGAATATCGAGCTGGAAACCCAATCGCTCGCGCGTTTCATGAAGAGGAAGGGCATCTTACCGGCGTCGCTTACCGGCGGACCGGAAAGGGAGAAAACAATTCGCTTCCTGCGAGGGAGGGGCTACACAACGGCGGCGTTGGCAGCGGCGGGCCGGGGACAAGGGTACGAAGAGAACCTCCCCGTCCGGAAGGAGAGCAACAGTGACCGGCAATGAAATCAGAAAAGCATTCCTGGAATTCTTTGCGGAGCGCAACCACAAGGTGATTCGTTCCTCATCGCTCATTCCCGGCGGCGACTCCACCCTGCTGTTCACCAACGCCGGAATGAACCAGTTCAAGGACATTTTCCTCGGAAGGGAGACCCGCGACTATACGCGCGCGACATCGTGCCAGAAGTGCGTCAGAGCCGGAGGAAAACACAACGACCTGGAAAACGTGGGGCGTACCGCCCGACACCAGACCTTCTTTGAAATGCTGGGCAACTTTTCATTCGGCGACTACTTCAAGGAAGAAGCGATAGACTACGCACTCGAATTCCTGACGAAGGTGGCCGGCCTCCCCGAAGACCGAATGGTAGCGACGGTCTTCGCCGGTGAAGGCGACTTGGAACGTGACAAGTCGGCCCACGACCTGTGGCGCCGGTACCTGCCGAGGGATCGCGTCCTGGAGCTGGGAATGCACGACAACTTCTGGGCGATGGGAGAAGTCGGCCCATGCGGACCCTGTTCGGAAGTCCATTACTTTCAGGGTGATGATATTCCCTGTGAGGAAGAGCTGGCCGGGCGCAGTTGCCAGGGAGTCGAGTGCGATTGTGACCGTTGGGTTGAAGTCTGGAACCTCGTTTTCATGCAGTACGATCGTGACGCCAACGGAAATTACACTCCTCTGCCCGCTCCGTGCGTCGATACCGGAATGGGCCTTGAACGCCTCACCGCGATAATGCAGGGAAAACACTCCAACTACCAGACGGATCTCATTCTACCGCTCATCGAAGCCACCGGAGCAATCGTGAAAATGAAGTACGACCCCGACGACCAGAGCGCCGTTTCGATGAGGGTAATCGCGGACCACATCCGCGCCATTACCTTTCTCATAGCTGACGGCGTCGTTCCCTCAAACGAGGGGAGGGGCTACGTTCTGAGAAAAATCATCCGGAGAGCGGCCCGCCACGGCAGGATGCTCGGCGTTGAAAAACCCTTTCTCTACCGCCTCGTCGACAACGTCTGCGCCCTCATGGGGGAAGCCTACCCCGAAATCATCCAGCAAAAGCGGTGGGTCATTGAAATGGTGCGGCGCGAAGGCGAAGCCTTCGATGCCACCCTCTCACAGGGCTTGAGGCGATTGATGGAGGCCGCGGCTTCCCTGACTCTTCCTGACGAGAATGCCATTCCGGGCGAAGTTCTCTTCAACCTCTACGACACTTTCGGTTTTCCCATAGATCTAGCCGAGGATATCGCCAGGGAACGTAATCTCAAGCTGGACACCGAAGGCTTCGAGCACCTAATGGAGAAGCAACGTGAAAAGGCGCGACGGTCGTGGAAGGGTGGCTCGGAATCCGGAGAGGCAAGAAAACTTGCCGCACTTGAGATTCACAGTGACTTCCTTGGCTACGCTGAGCTTACGGTCGAAGAGACAAGACTTCTCGTCATATTGAAAAACGGTGAAGCTGTCAAGGTGGCCTCTGCCGGGGACGATGTAGAAGTTGCCTTCAAGAGAACCCCATTCTACGCCGAGAGCGGAGGCCAGGTTGGAGACGTAGGAACAATAACAACTCCTAACGCGCTTCTCAAGGTAACCGAAACAAAAAAGCCGGTAGAGGGCCTGATTCTCCACCAGGCTAAAATCCTGTCGGGTGAAATCCGTGAAGGCGACAAGGCCAGACTGAGTGTAGACCCGGAAACACGCGCTTACACAATGGCCAATCACACGGCGACACACCTTTTGCATGCGGCCCTCAGAGACATCCTGGGAGAGCACGTGAAGCAGGCGGGATCGTTCGTTGGTCCCAGCCATCTTCGCTTCGACTTCCATCACTTTGCGCCGCTGGAGCAGGAGATTCTTTCATCTGTAGAAGAGTGGGTGAACAGGGTCATTATGAAGGGAATCAGGGTGGAAACAAGCGTAATGCCACTCGAGAAAGCCGTTGGCATGGGAGCCATGGCCCTTTTTGGAGAGAAGTACGGTGAAAAGGTCCGTGTAATACGGGTTCCAGGATACTCGATGGAACTGTGCGGCGGAACTCACGTTTCCAATACCGCCGACATCGGAATCTTCAAGATACTCGAGGAACATTCGGTCTCATCGGGAATCAGAAGAATCGAAGCGGTTACCAACATGCCCGCCTACCGCTACCTGTCTGAGAGAGACCTCGTCCTTAAGAGGATTTCCGCAGTAATGAAAACACCGGAAGATAAGCTCCCGGAGCATATAGAGAAGATTCAGAAGGAGTTGAAGCACGCCGAAAAGGAAATTTCCCGTCTTCGCCTACAGTGCGCCTCCGCCTCTTCAGCGGGAGCAAAGGTAGCGGTTCCCGAAATAAAAGGTGTAAAGCTCCTGGTTCAAAGAGTCGACGGAATGAGTTCCTCCGAAGTAAAAAACCTGGCCGACTCGCTCCGGGACAGGCTTAAGAGCGGCGTCGTGGTAATCGGTAACTCTCTGGGGGAAAAGGCCACCGTAACCGTTGGAGTAACGCCTGACCTCGTCAGTCGCCTGAAGGCCAGCGAACTGGCGAGATCTCTGGGAAAAATCATCGGCGGAGGCGGAGGCGGCAGGCCGGAACTGGCCGAAGCCGGCGGCAAATTTCCCGAAAAACTCGATGAAGCCCTCGAAGCCGCGCACAGCACCCTTGGAGAAATACTGGCAGACCGCTGAAGAACCCGCTCAGGCCAAACGCAAACCCGCGTGCAGCAAGGCGCAGGGTCACATCTTGAATCTTGCAATGCCACATTTACTATTGGTGATTACGGCATTCAGCCCGTTTCTTCATGCGCTTCAGTGCTTCGCGTTACAAAAATGAGAGGCGTGAGGCGTGAGGGGTTTTGCTTCTTACTTCTTACTTCTAACTTCTCACTTTTAACGAGATACAGCCTGCAGATCGGCCTCTGATAGTAGTGGAAATGACCTTTTTTCCTCTTTGGACGGGTATGGGCTGACTTCCATCATGGGTCCTTCTTTTAAGCGTCGATGTCACTGGCATCAGCAATAGCGCTGGCTGGTATCACCGTATCTTCATTCTGGTCATCGCCGGCCGGTATTGCCGGTTGAAATTAACGCTTGATTTTCACCTGGACGCTTTTAGCGTATAGAATAAACCCGCGGGAGGGCACATGAAAAAAACGCGAATCGAAAGGGACTCACTCGGAGAAATGAAGGTGGACCAGAGTGTTCTGTGGGGAGCGCAGACCCAGCGTGCAATTGATAATTTTACGGTAGGTGATAATCGAATGCCACTGCTAGTTATCCACATCCTGGGCCTGATAAAAAAGGCCTGTGCCGCCGAAAATAAAAGAGCCGGATTACTGTCCGGAAAAGTTGCCGGCGCGATCATCAGTGCATCGGAAGAGGTCGCCACCGGGAAATGGGACGACCAGTTTCCGGTAAACATCTACCAGACCGGGTCCGGTACATCCACGAACATGAACATCAACGAAGTAATCGCCAACAGGGCTATACAGATTCTGGGCGGCAAAGTGGGCTCCAAATCACCCGTTCACCCCAACGATCACGTGAACATGGGACAGTCCAGCAACGACGTCATTCCTACCGCGATCAACATGGCGACCGCCCTGAGCATATCGGAAGGCCTCCTGCCGTCC
>Ga0114934_10002444_pt1 | contig 11865 bp, 10 predicted proteins | sample 4SBtaG_2_FD_99695 | JGI IMG/M metagenome (GOLD analysis project Ga0114934, IMG submission 99695) | Deep subsurface microbial communities from Kolumbo volcano to uncover new lineages of life (NeLLi) - 4SBTROV10_white metaG | ecosystem: Environmental > Aquatic > Marine > Volcanic ...
AGAGTAGATTTTTGATTTTCCATGGGCAAGACTTGCAAAAATAAGAGCTCTCATGCTTTGAGACTTAGAAGATGGAACTATTATTTCCCTGGAAAGACCCTTCGATCTTTTTACTACAGCTTTCATCCGTTAAGTCTTGCCATTTCTTCCTGTATTTTATCTGATATTATTGATACTATATCTTCTTTACTTGCTTTATAGCTTTCTTTTCCTCCATCTCTTCTTTTCCACTCAATTACATTCTCTTTTATATTTTTGTCACTTATTATTATTCTAAAGGGTATTCCGAGAAGATCAGCATCTGCAAATTGAGAACCTGGTCTTTCATTTCTATCATCGAGAAGTACTTCATATCCCATTTTTATAAAGGTATCATATAATTCATCTGCAGTCTTTTTCACGCTATCTACATTATATTTTATTGCATTGATATGTATTTGCCATGGTGATATTGTTACCGGCCATATTGGACCATATTTGTCCTTTTTTATTTCCATAATCGATGCCATAAGCCTTCCTACACCAATTCCATAACAACCCATTACAGGAGTTTGCTCTTTCCCGTTTTCATCCAGATATCTCATTTTCATGGGTTTGGTATATTTTGTTCCAAGCTGAAAGATATTACCTACTTCTATTCCCCTTTTAAGAACTATTTTACCACCACATTCTCTACAAATATCACCATCTCTTACTTTTGCAATATCAAATGTCTGAGTATTAGGGCAGTCTCTCTTAAAATTAAAATTTTTATAATGTGTATCTTCTTCATTTGCACCACATACTAGATTTGTTTCATTCAAAATAGAATGATCTACAATAAGAGTATATTTTTCCCTGTCAAGATGCATAGGAGAAGCAAACCCGGGAATAGCTCCAATCTTTCTGATAGTTTCATCCTTAGCCATTTCAGGTTGAGTCTTTATTATCTTTGAAAGTTTAGATTCATTTATTTCAATATCGCCCCTTATTAATGCCATAACAGGTTTTCCTTCATTATCTTTCTCATAAAAAACGACTTTTGCATTTTTGTGAAGTGGGATTTTAAGAAAATTCGAGACCTCTTCTATAGTCTTGCATGAAGGAGTTTTTATCTTTTCCATTTCCTTTATTTCTTCAGAATAAGATTTAATATCAGCAACTGCTACTTCACTATTAGCAAGATAGCCACAGCTATCGCATGTAACTATAGTATCCTCTCCAGATTCAGTTAAAAGCATAAACTCATGAGCAATATCTCCACCCATCATACCTGTATCTGATTTGATCATAACAACTTCAGGAAGCCCCGCTCTCTTGAATATTCTTTTATAAGCATCAGCTACTTTATTATAATAATCATCTAAATCTTTAGCATTTGTATGAAATGAGTATGCATCCTTCATAGTGAATTCTCTGACCCTTATAAGCCCGCCCCGAGGGCGCTTTTCATCTCTGAACTTTGTTTGTATCTGATAAAGCATAAAAGGGAATTGTTTATAACTCGAAACCTCATTTCTGCTAATATGAAGTACTGCTTCTTCATGAGTCATACCGAGTATAAGATCTCTATTATTTCTGTCTTTAAAGCGAAGAAGCTCATTACCTACAGATTCATATCTACCAGATTCTTCCCAAAGTTCTCTAGTAAGTACAACCGGCATGAGTATCTCCTGCCCATCTATACGATCCATTTCTTCTCTGATTATCTGTTCTATTTTCCTTATTACTCTTTTTGCAGGAGGAAGAAGTGAGTAAATTCCATTAGCAACCTGTCTAATATATGCACCTCTAAGTAAAAAAGCATGGCTATCTAATGATGCTTCTGCAGGTCTTTCCTTATATCTTCTTCCAACAAGACTAGACATTCTCATATTACATTCTCCTTTAAATTATAAAAATAATTAAATTGTCTTATTATATAAGTAAACTCTTTATTCTATTGGTAATATAATTAAAAAATAGTTATTTATCAATAAAATAGTTATAAACAGACTGTTGAAAAACTCTGTCGACAATTAAGGGAAGCAGAAAGTAGGGAGATAGGAAACAGTATTAGTGGATTTTGCTGATTTGATTTTTAAATGATTATTTGTCATAATAAAAAACTATAATATGGAGGTTAGTATGAGAAAACTTTTTCTTTTTATTGCACTTTTTTGTGCTTTTTCAGTTTTTGCATCGGTTTCAGCCAATTTTCAGCATGTCAAACTTAGCAAGGCTATTATGTATTTTGCAAAAACAGGAAAAATTAATGTTATTATTCCTATTGGTATGAAAGAACCAATTGTCTCAATAAATCTTAATAATGTAGAGCCACTGAATGCAATCAGGGCACTTTGTAGGACTTTTAATCTTAATATAATCAATATGGCAGGTATTTATATTGTCAAAAATAATATGAAACCTCCAATAAGGCCTTTTTCTGAGAGAATTGGTTCAGTGCATTGTAAAAAGGCCATGAAAATGGGAAAGAAGATAAGAAAACGAATGGGCAATGATAATGAAAATTCCTTATGGCCTAGGAAAAAAATACCAAAAAATCCTTCAAATAATATGATACTTCAGAAGAATAATAAAATTAGACATAATATTGCTAAAACATTCCGGAATATGAAGTTTGATAAATTTGAGACAAAAATACCTGTGAAAATAATTTCTGCTGATATTTCTTCTAAGAGCATGACTATTTTAGCTGGAAATAGAAAAGTTGTCCTTAAAGAGGGTCAATCATATAGAAACAGAATAGAATTACTTAAGGTGGAAAATAATAAACGAGTACTGGTATATTATCCGGAACTCATGATCAGAAAAATAGAAAAAATAAAATAATTTAGGAGGTAAAGATGGCTGTTGACAAGGTTCAGACTAAAGAATTTCAGACCGAGGTTAAACAATTACTGGACATTGTTATTCACTCTCTTTATACGGAAAAAGAAATATTTATTAGAGAGCTTATTTCAAATGCTTCGGATGCTTTGGAAAAATATAGATATCATTCAATGAGTGGAGATGAAGTATTGAAAGATGATAAACCACTTCAAGTTACAATAAGTTGTAATCTTAAGGAAAATACATTTACTATCTCTGATAATGGTATAGGAATGACAAAAGAAGAAATAGTTGAAAATCTTGGTACTATTGCGCATTCAGGTTCTAAGGCCTTCTTGTCTAAATTAAAAAAAGAGAATAAGGAAACCGAACTTATAGGACAGTTTGGAGTGGGATTCTATTCAGCTTTTATGGTAGCAGAAAATGTCACCGTACTTACAAAGTCTGCATATAAGGGAAAACCTGGTGTAAAATGGTTTTCTGATGGTTCTGAGACCTATGAAATTACTTCTCAGAATGATTTGCCACGAGGCACAAAAATAATAGTTAAATTAAGAGATGATATGAAGGAGTATGCAGAAGTAGAAAGGGTAAAGGCATTGATCAAACAACATTCCAACTTTATTTCATTTCCCATAATGCTTAATGGAGACAGGATAAACACAATAGAAGCACTTTGGACAAAGGGGAAAAACGAAGTAACAGATGATGAATATAATGAATTTTACAAGTTCATAGGAAATGCGTTTGATGAACCACTTCTTCGATTACATTTTAATGCAGATGCTCCGATTGATATAAAGACAATTCTATTCGTGCCAAAGCATAATGTGGAAAAAATGGGCTTTAACAGGCAAGAATCAGGAATCAGTCTTTACTGTAAAAAGATTCTTATTGAAAAACATTCCAAACTTATAGTGCCTGAATGGCTCAGATTCTTAAAGGGCGTTGTAGACAGTGAAGACCTCCCTCTTAATATTTCCAGAGAGGCATGGCAGGATAAAAGTCTAATTAAAAAAATATCAAAGGTTGTTACAAAAAGATTTATTAAATTTTTATCAGAAACTGCAAAGTCAGATAATGAAAAATATAATGAATTTTTTAATGAATTTGGAGTCTATATAAAAGAGGGAGTTACCTCTGATTTCGAGTATAAAAATGAGCTTTCTGAACTTTTGAGATTCGAAAGTAGTAAGACTGAACCTGGAAAAACTATTTCTTTAAATGAATATGTGGAAAGAATGGGTGATGGCCAAGAAAAGATATATTTTATAAACGGTGCCAATAGAGAAGCTATAGAAAGCGGTCCATATCTGGATATTTTTAAAAAGAAAGATATAGAAGTTATCTATACATTTGAAGTAATTGATGATTATGTTTTGGTAAATCTTGGTGAATATAAAGGGAAAAAACTTGTTTCTTCGGATTCAGCAAATCTTGATATAGAAATGGATGAGAATTCTGAAAATGCACTTTCAGGGACAAAATTAGACGAATTTTGTAATTGGTTTAAAGAAGAGACAAAGAATGATGTAGCTGATGTTAAACCTTCAAAAAGATTAGTTGATAATCCGGCAATTATAGTTACTCCGGAGAATGGGATGTCTTCATCCATGCAAAGGGTATTTATGGCGATGAATCGAGATATGCCTTCACTTCCTTCAGATAAGATATTAGAGATAAATCCGGCTCATGATTTGATGATTAAACTTTCAGAGCTTAAAAAAAGAGATTCTGATCTTGCAAAAGAGATGGCTCATCAAATTGTAGATAATGCAAAGCTGACAGCGGGCCTTATGGTCAATACAAGAGATATGGTGGATCGCGTCTATAAAATAATGCAAAATCTATCTGAAAAGAGCAAGGAGGAATAAGTGAAGAAATTTCTACTGGTATTGGTTATATTGCTGGCTTTTGGCGCATGTTTTGCCACACCGGCTGATATCATCAACAACAGTATCAAAAGTCACGGCCCAATATATACATCAGGAACACCATTGATCTGGGATGATGCTGTAAAGTTCTACGAAGAACATGGGAAACCTGATATTTCGAAGATAAGGAATAAAAGGGTGAGGACTCCTCTCGGTGGAACGGAGACCTTCTGGGTAATGAGTGTTGTAGATAAGCATTTTTATCAGCTTCCTGCAATACTTAGGGAAATGCTCTTAAAATAGAATTTGACGGAACGAACAACTCCTGGGTAGGGTCTATTTTTGGTGGCCCTAATGAGTTCAGGCTTTATGTTGTAAAATTCGATTCACTTAAACCGGCAGAGACAATGGATGTACAGCAGATTGAACTTGGCTCGAATAATGATGCTACTATATTTGTAAATGATTATGGGACGCTTTATAACACAGTAATACTTGTTCCTATGAATATTACTAAGAATAAGAGTCTCTCATACAAATACAGAGCAACATTGACTACTTCTCAACAGAGCTTTAAACATGATTTGCATAGTCTGAGAGTACTTAAGTTGAGAGCTTTAGACGAATTAAAGGGTGATAATACATCCAACTATCTGAAATATGTTGACAGGATGTCTGAATTTAAAGACAGACTGGGAGAGAAAATATTCGATTTTGAGATATCAAAGGGGATCTCAGCACTTTCAATCAAAAAAGCAGTCTCAAAGAGTGACGATGAGGATAATGCTCATAGTAATATTCAGTATCTTGCCAAAAAGAAGCAGGAGATAATCGATGGACTAACACATCTCAAGATCGACCCTGTGTGGCTTGAAGGACAGATAAAACAGGCACTTGATATGCTTGAGATAAATCTTCATTTTCCGCATATACCATTCCCTAACGGACTTGCGCTCAGAAACTACAATGAAGATGATGCAAAGGATTATATAGCGGGACTTCTTAAAAAAGAAGAAGTTACAGATAAGGACAAGGAGATACTTAGAAGGCTCACTATTAGTGAGAACTTTATAGAACATAGCTATAATCAGAGCCTCTTAGTCGCAGAAGACGGTACTCTCTCACTGTTCAAACTTATACTTATGTTTGCACACACTACCGAGCTTATTAATACTGCATTGGATAAAGCAGGGGATCTACCTCTACTGGGGCCATACGCTGATACAATAAAGTATAAACTGATAGAAAAGACAACGGTGGCATTCGTTAAGATAGTGAAATATGCATCTCATAACCTGAAATCTCCATATAATACTGTAGTTCCTATCGCAGCAGATGTAATGACAAAGATACTTTTCAAGGTCATGCACATAACACCTCAAGGAAGTCCCTATGATGTGGGTACCATGAAGGAACTTGCAGTAAAAACAGCAGGAAAGTATATACTCTCATCTATTCCAAAGATAGGATTTGTACCTCTTACTCAGAAACATGTTGATATGAGTATGCAACTTGCCAAAGCCGGTGACTGCTCATCTGATTATAAAACTGCTCAAGAAAGGGTTCTAGAGGGTTCTACTTCTATTATGTCAGGACTTTCTCAAAAGGTTGGAAAGACCCTTGAGACTGGAAAGAGAGATAGAGAACTCTCAGGAATAGCAACGGCTATATCGGATCTGACAGCTTTGACATCAACAATCGACCCTACAAGCATCTCAAAGGTACTTACAATAATCACAAGAATTGCGAGTGGAGGATTATTGGCCCATGCGATCGGTGATGCTTCTGTTTGTTATTATAGGGATATTCCTGAATATAATATGAATGCTGTGAATATGAGTTATTTCCCTGACACTACTTTCAAATCATTGGAAAATAAATATACATTGCCGATGAGTAGCAATCGCATAATTGCAGGAATTGCATCGGATACAAGGAATATAATCAATGATTATAATGACAGGCTTGAAAAAGTAAGAAAAGCCATAGAAAAGGGTGATTCAAGAAAATTACAGGCGATTATGACAGGATTTTTAGAAGACGAGGATAAACTCAGCATGGCTCTTGATATGGTAGAATCGGGCATACAGAATTCCGATCTTAGAGGAAAAGAAGCAGAAAATGTAGTTAATAGTATACAGAAACATGAACTCTATCAGGCTCAGCTATTCTCTGAGATGATAACTGAAGACTATGTAAGTTCAAAGAAGGGGGATGATAGAGAGATACTTTCTAGACTGTCAAGACTGGTAGGACTTATCTCTAATAACTGTAAGGATCTCTCCAATATGCTTAATTCGCTGTTTTCTGGATCAATACAGACCCCTGCCATGCTTTCGATAAACCTTGTTTCTAACATAAGAGAACTTAAAGTAGGAGAAAGCTTTGAGTTCAGGTTCAGGATAAGGAATATAGGTAGCAGCACTGTCAATAATGGTACTTTCTATGTATCCTCACCGGATAATATAGAATTCGAAAAGGACAGTTTCAGCATTAACTGGCTTGCAACGGGTGAAGAGGACGAGTTTGTTATAAGGGGAAGGGTCAAATCTGGAAGTGGAACGCTTTCTGAAGTAAGTTATTACACTGAAGGCAAAAATATCCCAACGGCGATGAACATGACATTCATCAAGATAAAATAATATAGCTATAAGGCTTAAGGCCTTAGGTAAAGAAAAAAGTGTCTCCTATTTCAACAAATCCAAATGAAGAGTAAAAATCTCTCAAATGATATTGTGCATGGAGTTTTACAAAGTTTAGACCAGCGTTTGAAGCATACTCTAAACAAAAAGATATTATCTTTTTTCCAAATCCATTCCCTCGGTTAGCTTTAAGTATAGCGACTCTCTCAATCTTTATTGAATCATCTATAATTCTTAACCTTGCACATCCACATGGAATATTATTTGAATATAGTATTATGTGTTTGGATTTAGGGTCTAAACCGTCTATTTCACGTTCAATAGGGACATTTTGTTCATTTACAAAAACCTCTTTTCTTATATTTAATACTTGATTAAGCTCTTTTTCATCTTTTATAAAATGTATTTTAGTCATAACTAATATCCTCTTTTATTTTTCACTCAGGTATTATAGCATTTTATGATTTAGATTTTCTACTTCCTACTTACCCCTTATCCCTTATCCCTTATCCCTTATCCCTTATCTCTTATCCCTTATCCCTTATCCCTATAAATACACAGTATTTTGCTCCGGACTTATTTTAGAAGTTTTTCAATACTCTGATTATGATATAATATTAGAATAAAAATCTAATGGAGTAAAATAATGGGAAGCTATTTGGAAATATATCTTGATAAAATTACTCATAATGCATCTGTAATTCGTGAACTATGTCATAAAAATGGAATAAAGCTTTTTGCTGTAACAAAAGTTTTCTGTGCTGAAGAGAAAATAGTCAAAAGTTTTATCAATGTAGATATTGACGGGCTGGCTGATTCCAGAATAGAAAATCTTAAAATACTTAAAAATATGAATACAGGTCTTCCATTAATGCTTCTAAGGCTTCCAGAATTATCTATTGCAAAAGAAGTTGTTGAATATTCAGATTTGAGTCTTAACTCTGAAATTAAAACACTCAAAGCCCTTGATAAAAATGCAAAAAAACTTGGTAAAAGGCATAAGGTAATTATAATGTTTGATGTAGGTGATTTAAGGGAAGGTGTGTGGCCAGATAATGCTGAGAATTTCTTTGAAGATGCCTTGAAATTGAAAAATATTGATATTGTAGGAATAGGAACGAATACAGCATGTTTTGGAGGAGTTATTCCTTCTCCTGAAAACATGGGAACGTTAGTAGAAATACGAGACAATATTCAAAAGGTTTTTGGAATTGAGCTTCCTATCATATCAGGTGGAAATTCTAGTGCATTAAGGCTTTTAAAGAGTGGGAAAATGCCGAGAGAAATAAATAATTTCAGAATTGGCGAAGCTATAGTCCTAGGAAGAGATGTCATTGACCGTTCTCCATTTCCTGATACAGTTCAGGATACATTTATTTTGAATGCAGAAATTATTGAACTCAAAGTAAAACCATCTGTTCCTATAGGAGAGAGAGGGCAAAATGCCTTTGGAGAAGAGAAAGATTTTCCACAGCGTGGGGAAATCCTTCGAGCTATACTTGCTATTGGCCGACAAGATGCAGATATTGAAGGCTTGACACCTGTGGATAAAGATGTGGAAATCCTGGGGGCATCTTCTGATCATCTTATTGTTGAACTTAAAAATAATAATAGTGGATACTCGGTTGGTGAATATATTCAGTTCTATCCTGATTATGGATGCTTATTGGCACTTATGACCTCTAAATATATTGAAAAAAGATATATAAATTGATAAAGATAATGTAAAATTAAAATAATTGCGGAATAACTCTATTTTCTGTTAAACTTAATCTCATGAGTGATAATGCTAAATATACAATTGTAATACCAGTTTATAATGAGGAAGAAAATCTTCCTAGACTTTTTTCAGAACTTAAAAGACTTTCTGATGAATATACTGTCTTATTTGTAAATGACTGTTCTGATGATAATAGTGGAGAGCTGATTAAAAAATCTGGATTTGAGTATATCGAACACCCTGAGAATTATGGGTATGGCGCTTCACTCAAGACAGGAATAAGAAATTCCAGAACAAAATATGTCATAATAATGGATAGCGATGGTCAACATAAAATTGAAGAGATATTTAGACTAGTTGAATATTCAGACAAATATGATATGGTAGTCGGTGCCAGAAAGCAGAAGGAAAATATGTTAAGGCGCCCGGGAAAGATAATACTAAGACTATTTTCAAATTACCTTTCTGGAAGGAAAATCCCTGATTTAAATAGCGGATTGAGGGTCTTTAACAGAGAATTTGTTACAAAATATTTCCCTATTCTTCCAGATGGTTTTTCTTTTACTACAACAATAACATTGTCTTCACTTGTAGATGGTTATCATGTCAAATATGTTCCGGTGGATATAAATCCTCGCAGTGGTGGGAAATCACGGGTAGGAATAGTGAAAGATGGACTTTCAACATTATATCTTATTTTGAAAATGATGGTGTTTTTCAATCCGCTTAAAGTCTTTTTACCGATTTCAATCTTTCTTTTCCTGCTTTCTGGATATGATCTTTATTTTGAGTACACACTCAGAAACTCTTTTAATATTCCTGATAGTTTCATAACTCTTTCTATAGCAGCATTGATATTTTTCTTTTTTGGAGTTATTGCAGATATGCTTGCAACTATGAGAAAATGGCGCTGAAATTCGACCTGAAAGTTCCAATATTCAAGTTTATTGGACTTCTGATATTTCTATTTCTATTAAAATATGTTGATTGGGATTTATATCTTGACCTTTTAAAGCATTCAAATCCAGTACTTATACTTTTACTAGTACCTATGCTGCTTTTCCAAATCTGGTTGAAGGTTATTAGGTGGAAAAAGTTTCTTGATATTTCAAATACTCACTATTTAGGAAAAATGAAGGAACTATTTCAGTATTATATGGCAGGTCTTTATTTTAGTGTATATTCTCCAGGGAGAATAGGTGATCTACTTAAATTTAATTATCTTAGATCGGAAAATCCATATTCAGCCTTTTTTATAACTCTAATTGATAGATTATGTGATCTGTTAGTCTTACTTATAATGGGGGCTTTTTCATTATTATTCACTTTTAAAGATGAATTTTTTAATATTTATGGCATTATAGGAATATTTATAGCAACACCACTCATTATATATATTGTCTATAAATATATACCAGTTATTTTAAAAAAATTTATCCCTGGAAAGAGAGAATTTGATCTTTCTAGTGTATTGAATATAAATAATTGGAAGGCATTATCAGAGATCATTTTATTAAGCTTTTTTTCAATTTTATTTTTTTATTTCAGAGTATATATAGGTGCATATGCATTAAATCTAAATTTGAGTTATTTTAGCGTCTTTCTAGTATGTTCAGCTGTAAGCATAGCGGTTTTACTTCCTACCTTTGCTGGATTCGGAGCAAGAGAAAGTGTAGTATGGTTATACTTTATGAGATTTGGGCTTAATTCAGCGAATGCACTGATTTTTTCAAATCTCATGCTTTTTATTACTCTTATTGATGGTTTTGCAGGTTTTATTGTGTTTTTAATCATTCCAAACGGAGAAAAGATAAAGGAAGAGGCATTGGAGGAGATAGATGAAGGTATTCAAGATATCAAAGGATAAGAATGATATTATAAAAGATCTTTTAAAAAGCTGTGATTTTAGGTTTTCAGAGCTTCAGTATGCAGATTTTCAGGCAAAGATAAAGACATGTACTATTACTCTTTATAATTCAGGAAAGATTGTAATAGCAGGTAAGGAAGAGGACATATACGCAAATATATTGATTGAAAAAGGTCTTATAGATATTCCTAAGGCTCCTGCAAATTGCTGGTTTGGAGTCGATGAAGCAGGAAAGGGAGATCTATTTGGACCTCTGGTTGTTGTATCAGTACTTTTAAGCAAAGAACTTCTCCCTGCTGCAGTAGATATGGGAATAAAAGATAGTAAAAGCCTCAAAGATGATGTAATATCAAGGATAGCTTATGAAATTAGAAAGAGTTTTCCATTTAAGACCATAGTGATAATGCCGGAAAAATATAATATTCTTTATGAAAAATTCGGCAATCTTAATACAATGCTTGCCTGGGCACATTCTAAGGCAGCTCAGGAAATATCTAATATGGGAGAACCGGAACTTGGAATATTCGATAAATTTGCGCATGAAAATGTTCTTGATAAAGCCCTCTTTGGAAAAGTAAAGGCAAGAATAATACAGCGCACAAAGGCAGAGAATGATATAGCGGTTGCAGCAGCATCTATAGTTGCAAGGGATGAATTTATAAGGAGAATATCCCAACTATCAGAACAGTTTAATATTGATATTCCTAAAGGTTGTAGCAAAACAACTATGGCATTTGCAAGAGAATTAAAAAAACAAAAGGGACCAGATATTATTTCCAAGCTTTGCAAAGAACATTTCAAATTTGAATAGTTAAGTTATTTCTAATAGTCCTACACAAAAACTGTATATTTATAGAAAACGGGTGCCCGGCTCACACATTTTAGCAGGCCCTTTTGTATATATCGATATTCTTAAACACCATAATATACTCTTGTGGGGCTTTAGGTCCG
>Ga0114934_10002445_pt1 | contig 11862 bp, 10 predicted proteins | sample 4SBtaG_2_FD_99695 | JGI IMG/M metagenome (GOLD analysis project Ga0114934, IMG submission 99695) | Deep subsurface microbial communities from Kolumbo volcano to uncover new lineages of life (NeLLi) - 4SBTROV10_white metaG | ecosystem: Environmental > Aquatic > Marine > Volcanic ...
AATGCACATAAATCAGTTGGCCATGACGGCGGCATCTTTCCGCATCTGTTTGTCAATCGCCTTCATTTCCACGAGGGTTTCTTTCATCTTCGCATACCCGTACCACGTCGTGTAATCCGGCATGATGTGAAAAGCTGCCTGAAAGGTCTTCATCCTGTAATCCATGAACATCTCATACAGCAGCTCTTCTATGTGAGTGTTCACCTCGTATAAATTCAACAGGTCGGGATATGGGAAGGTGATCTGATCAGGAGCTTTTTTGATGATTCCATCCCGATAAAGTCCGGCCACGAGTTCTATTGCCTCGGCAAAAATCTTGTCTGCGGCCTTGATCATCCTATCGGCGTTTTTCAGGTTTTCGGATGCAAAGTTTTTGGAATGGCATTTCCGGCAGGTTGCAATCATATTTTTTCTCTCTTTTTTCCATTCATCTTCGGTAAAGCGTGCCATTTTCGCCGATTTGAAAGTATCAAAGCGTTTTAAAGGTTTGCCGTCTTTATCAATCGCGCCCAGGGCCTTGAGTATTGTCAGGCGATAGCCCTTCCATTCGGAATCCTTTTCAGGAAGGCGCAAGGCCAGAAAGCCCCATGCCGTCATAACACGGTGATTACCACCGCTCATGTGACAATCCTGGCAGGTAGGTCCACGATGCGCTTTCTTATCCACCATAAACGCCGAGCCGTGCTTGGAATGATACCACATCTCCCACTGGGCGTGGTCAAAACCGGTGTGGCAGCTATTGCATGCCTCCGGACGCAGGGCTTCCTTTTTTGAAAACTTGTGGCGCGTATGACAGTTCTGACAGTCCATGCCGTATTTATAATATTTTCTCAGATCGTTTTTCCGTATGTCCTGGTCCGTTATACCCAGATTGTGACAGCCGTTGCACCCCTTCTGTCCCGCGATAAACGCCTTTGGCTGCTTGTGGGCAAATGAGGGAAAAGACATAACGGCTTGAAGGCCGTGCGCGTGTTTTCCCGAAAGATATTGTTTCGCCTGTTTCGGATGACATTGCTGACATGTACTTATGGTCGGCAAAACCGCCTTTTCGGAGTTCCTGGCGCTTGTATGCTTATTGCCGTGACAGGAGTCGCAGGTAAGCGATTCAGACATTTTACCGGAATTAAAATCCTTCACAATGCCGGGAGTGACCCTTGCATGACATTTTTCACACTTGGAAGGCAGAGCATACGCTTTTTGGGATAAGGCCATGCATAAAACAAATGCGAAAAACAGGTTCATCCATACACTGCATTTCTCTTTCATAAAAAAAACATCCTTTGATATTTTAGATTATCTGGTCGTTTAAAAGCTTTTTATGGTTACAAATTACCACTGTATCGACAAATAACTCGTCCATCATTTCAGATAGTTGCAAACGACTTATTTGGAAAATCCAAAATCAATATCTACCCACGCTGTTTTCAAGTTTCAAGTCCAGCTGCAATTGCTATCCAGCCATCCCTTTCCATGATATCATATGTAACAAACCCGGCGTTTTTTAGGATTGGAAGGAGATCATCTTTCCGTTCCTCCGGTATGCCGGAACAGATAAAGCGGCCTGATATACGCATAAGCCCCCGGATCCCGGGAATTATATCAACAATCGTTTCAGTGATGATATTCGCGCAGATCAGGTCAAAACACCTTCCGGATAGGGCATCGACGGTCCCGATAAAGAGATCGGACACATCCGGTGCAACCCGGTTTTTAAGCAGGTTCTGCCGGGCGGTCTCCACAGCCACTTCATCGGTATCGAGTCCGAAAACGCGGGCCGCACCGAGCCTTGCCGCGGCAACCATTAAAATTCCCGAACCGGTCCCGATATCGAGCATCCGGTCGCCGTCTTGGATATGCTGTTCAATAAGCTGAAGGCACAACCGGGTGGTTGCATGAGTGCCTGTACCGAATGCCATGCCCGGATCTATCTCTATGACGATATCGGAAGATGAGGCCTCGAAATCCCGCCACGTGGGTTTAACCACAAGGGTATCAGAAATCCGGACAGGGTGGAAATGAGTCTTCCAGGATTCGGTCCAGTTGCAATCGTCAATTCGGGTGTATGTCACCCGGGAAACGATACCCATACCATACAACTCTGCAAGCCCGGCCTCCAGGTTCTTCTTCCTTGCATCTATCATGGAATTTTCGGGGAAATACCCGGTTACCCCCCATCTGTCCGGAAAAGGGAGGGCGTTTCGATCCCAATCGATCCCGGCATCCGGCATGGGGGTTTGCATCACAACCCCTGAAAGCCCCATGCCCGTGAAGATTTCGGCTATCAGATCACCGGCGGTCTCCGGGTCCGGGGCATCAAATTCAACGCGCGCCTCGATCCATTTCATTGCAACGCCTCACTATTTGCCCGGCGGCAAGATTCCGGATTCGGGCAAAGAGCCCTTGACAGGGCGATCAGGTTATTCCTCTTACCCATGGCAATAAGCGTATCTCCACCGTGAATAACGGTCTCAAAAGAGGGATTGAAAAGCATCTTCCCGTCCGGTTTTTTCACGGCAATGATGATCAGGTTATATTGCTGCCGTATACCCGAATCCTTGAGCATGGTACCAACCATGGAGGATGCAGGATCGACCGGGATTTCCTCCATCTTTATGTCTTCGCGGTCATAGGCGAAAACCAGGTCCAGAAAAGTGGTGACAGAGGGCCGTAAAATCCGCTGTGCCATACTGATTGCACCAATCTCATAGGGCGACTCCACCCGGTTGGCTCCGGCTGCCATGAGCTTTGTCCCGGCCTTGTCGCTTCCGGCCCTTGCCATGATAAAGATATCAGGGTTGAGCTGCCTTGCGGTAAGCACCAAAAAGACATTATCGGAATCGGTCCCTAAAACCGCGATCAGCCCTTTTGCCCTCTTAATTCCTGCGGAAATAAGCGTATTTTCCTCTGTTGCATCGCCAGATACATAAAGCAGCCCTTCTTCTTCCACTTCAGCAATCAACGCCGTATCTTTTTCGATAACCACCGGATAAACGCCCTGGGCCACGAAATTTTCACACAAAACTCTTCCGATCCTGCCGTACCCGCAGACGATGTAATGATTTTTCGTTTTATTCAATTTCCGGTTCAACTTGCGCCTCCCAAATATAGTCCGAATCTGCCCCTCCACCAGGAATTCAACAAAAAAACCAATTGCATAGAGAAAAATGCCAACGCCTGATATAACCAGCACAATAGTAAATATCCGGCCCGTCGGACTCAGCTTGTGGATCTCTTGGAATCCCACCGTTGTCAGCGTGATAATTGTCATGTAAAGGGCATCTATGAAAGACCAGCCCTCGATGGTCATGTATCCAGCCGTGCCGGCGACAATAACCGCAAAGAGCAGAATTGCTGAAATAATCACGTGTTTTGTCGTACCCATGTATTCTCCGGAAACGCGCGTTTACAAAAGAGTTCACCGGCGAATTCCCCATGAATTATATCATCAAACAACAAGGTCGTATCCTAAGACAAACATATTTTTCATAATCACGACAGCCAAAAAAGACAAGGGTTTTCCTGCCGAATGAAGCAAGAGATATCCGATACGGCATTAATCTGTTGACCTGTAAGGCCTTGCTTGCTAAACAAACTTCTCATGGAAGATACCCGAAGATACAAAAGACTGCGTGAGTCAATGGTGGCCAACCAGATCGAGGCGCGCGGGATAAAGAATCCCCGCGTGATTTCAGCCATGCTCAAGGTTCCGCGCCATCTCTTTGTCAATGAAGCCCTAATGGATCAGGCATACTCGGATCATCCACTTCCCATCGGAGACCAGCAGACCATATCCCAGCCATACATTGTTGCGCTGATGACCGAGGCGTTGGAACTCGAAAAAAACGACCGCGTGCTCGAAATCGGCACCGGCTCGGGCTACCAGGCCGCCATCCTTGCAAACATCGCATTCAGGGTCTATACCATAGAAAGAAACCGCCGCCTCTATTCAAACGCCCGCAGCCTTTTCGACAAACTCGGATACTTCAACATCGTCACCCGCTGCGGCGACGGAACGCTGGGGTGGAAGGAAGAAAGCCCTTTTGACGCCATCATCGTTACCGCCGGGGCCCCGGCCATACCCGATGCCCTGATAGATCAGCTTGGCTCCGGGGGCAGAATGGTTATCCCCGTGGGATCCCGGCACACACAGGAACTTATCCGCATCGAGAAAACAGAAGACGGGATTTCTGAAACCAGCCTCGGGGGATGCCGTTTTGTGAAATTAATCGGCCAGCAAGGCTGGCAGTCCGAATAGGCGGATCGAAACCAGATTTCCCCTCGTAAATATCCTGCACAGCGATAATAAGCTCTTCATGGTTACAAATCACCACTATATCGGCAAATAACTCTTTCATCTGTAAACGACTTATTTGGAAGTCCGTCAACCGGACGGGGCGCCTTCCGCTCCGGCCGGAGGTGGGGAGGAAGTATTCGAATTCATTTCGGGGCGGGGAAGGAAATTTCATCCCCCGTCGAGGAAAAAGGGGCACAGCAACTTTTTGCAAGATCATCAATTTATGGTAAACGACTTATTTGTAAGGCCAAAAACCCTCAGCTTGGTGAAAAACCGAATTTCTCGGCAAGCCGCTTCCGTACCACGGGCGGCACCATGCTCTCGATATTTCCGCCGTACCGGGCAGCTTCCTTTATGATGGAAGAGCTCGTGAATATCCACTTAAGACCTGTCATGAGGAATACCGTCTGTACGCTCCTGTCCAGACGCCGATTCATCAGTGCCATCTGAAACTCGTATTCAAAATCCGATACCGCGCGCATACCCCGCAAAATGGCACAGGCTCCCCGTTTTTTGACGTAATCGACCAGAAGGCCGTCATAGGAATCGATCTCCACATTTTCAATGTTTTTTGTGGATTCGGAAAGGAGCTCCATCCGCTCGGATACGGAAAACAGGGAATTTTTCGCCGGATTTTCGAGAATGGCGACGATGATTTTATCGAAAACGGACAATCCCCTCCGAATAATGTCAATATGACCGTTTGTTACCGGATCGAACGATCCCGGATAAATTGCTGTTTTTTTCATTTTCTCTTTTCCTTTTAATCTTTGGCACCGATTATACCGATCCCGGCACAATCCACAAACTCTAGCTATAACAAGGCCGTTTAGGACTTTTCCAAAAACGTAACAACCGTCCTTCCGTACCGGCGCCGATCAACCAAGACAAGATTCTCGGGCAATGAAACGATCTCTTTTGCAGCGTGTTCGAGAATCACCCGGGCGCCCGCGGAAACCGCCCTGGATGCAGATAGGTTTTTGAGCGTTTTGGACACAAGCCCACTGCCATATGGCGGATCCGCAAATATCAGGGTAAACTGCCTGTCAAAACGTTCAAGACAGGTAAGGCTCCTGGCCGCGTCCCACAACAATACCTTTGTGTTCGCTTCCATACGGCAGGCGGAGATATTTTTCCGAACCAGACTGACCGACGCCGGGGACGAATCGATGAAAAGAGAATAATCCGCGCCCCGGCTTAATGCCTCAAGGCCGAAAGCCCCGGTCCCGGCAAAAAGATCTGCGACCACGGCATGTTCACAGCACCTCCCGCAGATATCGAATACCGCCTCCCGGACCCTTGCAGCCGTGGGCCGGGTATCACGACCCCGGGGACTTACGAGGCGTCTTCCTTTAAACCTTCCTGCAATGATACGCATTTCATGCAATCTGCCGGCTTTGAGCGATTTTACGGACCAGCTTTCTGTCCGCACCTGTCTGCCTTGAAGTTTTTACTACATCATTGCCGAACTCGATGAGCTTCATACGGATAAACTCCTCTTCAAAGGCCTTTTTTGCTTTATCAAGCCTTTGATGTGCAAACAGGTCTGCTAAAACCGGCCTGGTCTCTTGCCGTTTGGCATTATAGGGATAGGGAATATCCTTTAAACCGATCTGATCCCCTTTAACCATGATATAGAGCCGCTCGATGAGATTCTTCAATTCCCGCACATTTCCCGGCCAATCATAATTTTTCAGGGCTTCGACAGCGGCCGGTGTAATGGTTTTTATCGGCATGCGGCTTTCTTCGGCCATGCGGGCAAGAAATGTATCCACCAGGGCCGGCAGATCATCAATCCTCTCCCGCAGGGACGGAACCTCGATGGGAATCACGTTAAGCCTGAAATAAAGATCTTCACGGAATTCCCCGTCATCTATGGCCTTTTTCAAATCCTTGTTTGTAGAGGCGATCACACGCACATTCAAAGGAATGGTCCGGCTTCCGCCGAGACGCTGAAACTCCTTTTGCTCCAGAATACGCAACAATGTGGCCTGGGTTTTAAGACCCATATTCCCGATTTCATCAAAGAAGATCGTGCCCCCGTCGGCCATCTCAAACTTGCCCCGCCGCCTCGTACTTGCACCCGGAAAAGCATTCTTTTCATGACCGAGCAGTTCGATTTCCAGGCGCTCGTCTGAAAGCGTGGCACAATTGATATCGATCATGGGCCGGTCTGAAACAGCCGAAAGCTGGTGGATGGTTCTGGCAACCAGCTCTTTTCCGGTACCGTTTTCGCCGTAGATCAATATCCAGGCATCCGTTGGAGCGGCAATGCCGATCTGTTTTTTAAGCTCCAGGATTGGAGCACTGTTTCCGGTAATGGCGTATTTTTCAAGATTTTTTTTACGTAAAAAACGATTTTCCTCCTCAAGCCTACGGAAGTTCAGGGCGTTGTTGATGGCGACGATAACCCGATCGATATTCAAAGGCTTTTCAATAAAATCATAGGCCCCGATCTTGATGGCGTTCACGGCCGTCTCAATGGTGCCATGCCCAGTGATCATGATGACCTGGATTCCGGGATGGTTTTTCCGTATTTCCTTTAAGGTGTCGATTCCGTCCATGCCCTGCATCCAAATATCGAGCAGGACAAGGTCCGGCTCATCGGATTCGATCCGTTTCAACGCCTCATATCCATTTGTGGCCGTAATGGTAATAAACCCCTCATCGGACAGGATACCGCTTAGGGAAGTAAGAATGGATTCCTGATCATCAACGATAAGAATCGTTGGAAACATCATAACTCCTTTCGCAACCAATCACAGGGCTCAAAATAAAAACAGATTGCAAGGCAACAAAATGTAATCATATACAGAGTGCCCAGGAAACAAGGTGCCGGGCACGCCAACGCAGTCATCGTACCTCAATTGCCGGCAACAATGCAGATGGCCTACCCCGCGAACGATTACCCCCTTTCTCTTGATTCCACCAAATCCATCATCTACCATCGGATGCAAAAAATTCCTCCGCATATCGTTTCACACTGTTTTCATCTTCCATTGCAAAATCGAGAAGACGTGTCATGCCCATTAATCTGCCGAGTGTATACAGCTTTTTATCCAGGTTGTCTGCGGCCTCGGCCTTGATCCGGGCGCTCAAAAAATCCTTTTTCACTACCACTTCAAATCCGGTGCGCTTCAGGATTTCAGCGATGAGCAAAACGCGCAATTCGCGTTTCCGGGCATCCGCGGCCCCGCCCTTGAAGGAAAAAGTAATATAATTATTGTAGGGATCGTCTGACAGGTAGGCGTCGAGAACGATATAATGATATCCCATGCCCATGCTCAGGTTCAGATATTGCGGCGTAATAACCGCAAAGCTCCTCGCATTATTGTTCATGGATTCAAGAGACGGGGTACGCATCATGGCGGAAAGAAGGTTTCCTGTATTCAAACCATCATCCCTTCCATGCCAGGAAACACCCGGGGATTTCATACCCCGCCAGAGGGCCTGAAACGGTCTGGACACGATCGACTCGGGGGAAACGGCATTTTTATGGCGCCCGGATTTGACGGGCATATCCCCGAACAGATCAAGAACCGAGAGATTGAACGGGAGGTCCGTGATAATGCGGTATATATTTTTCCCGTCCCTGATCCGGTCCCTTTCCTTTATCGAAAACATCTCGTTTAACGCACTTTCATGGCAGAACCGGATAATATCATGATAGGTTCGGCAGGCGTTTTCCGAAAAGTCACCGGTTCGCGGGTCCGTGAGATTAAGCGGAAAAATACGGTCGGCAATATTTTTCAACAGACGGTGGGATTCCGTCTGCCTGACATCCACAATAATAGGCCGGGGCCTTACGGCAGCCTTCAAAAGCTCAGGAACCTTTCCGTCGTATACAACTCCCCTTATGGCATCCACGGTAACTTCCTGCCCGGGCTTAAGGGATGAGAATATCCCCGGAACCCTTACCAGGCAAGGAACCTTGAATTCCCGAACAACTGAGGAGAGGTGATCTGTAGGGTTGCCCTTTTCAACAATCACTGCCGAGGCCTTTTGAAGCGCGCCTATAAACTGGGGGGATGAATTCCGGATGACAAGCACCCCACCTTCCGGGAAACGAAAAATATCATGAATATCTGATGCCTTAAAGACCTTACCCGATCCCACACCAACGGCAACCGATCGTGCTTTTTCAACAATGACAGGCGCCCCCACCTTTTCAGGAGGCGGGGTGCGCAGCGTCCGATCCGGAAGGTGAAGCGGCCGGGCCTGCAGAAGGTATATCCTGTCCTGTTCGTCGATACACCACTCAATATCCTGCGGATATTTAAAATGCGCTTCTACGGCCATGGCCATCTCTCCAAGTGCCTTAAGCTGGGCTTCGGTCAGGCAGGACTGGTTTGCCCGGCACTCGGAGACGACCTCGTGTTCAAGTCCCCCGCCCTCAAGCTGGTTCAAACAAATTTCCTTTGAACCGATTTCCTTGCGCACAACCGGAAACCCTGGCTTACGCTCCAAAACATAACTATCCGCATCAACCATTCCCTCGACAAGGAGCTGACCCAAACCCCATACCGCGGATATGACGATTTCACGCCTTTCCGGCGCCACCGGGTCGGTGGTGTAAAGCACGCCGGAACATACCGGCCGGATCATTTCAATGAATCCGACACTCATATTCACGTCTTGGGGCCGGATCCCTTTCATCCGCTGGTACATCAGGCTCCGGGCATTATATTTGCTTGTGGCAACCTCCTTGTATTTTTCCAGGAGTTCATCCGTTGGAACACTTAAAACCGTGGAAAACTGGCCTGCAAAGGAATTTTCCATGTCCTCGCCGATTGCGCTGCTCCTCACCGCCCAGAAAACCGGCCCGCCCCTTTTTTCCTCCAGCTTCCGGCTTTCCATGCGCACGACGGATTCAATCTCTGGCGGAATTACCGCCTTTGCAACCATATTCTTGATCTCTTTTTCCACTGCAACCAGGTTTTCACTCTTTGTGATATCCGTTTTTCTCAGTATCTTCGCAATGCCGGCGTCCAATCCGTTATACTCGGAAAAATGCGTATATGCACAGGCGGTAAGTGCAAAACCATCAGGTGCGGAAATGCCGCAACAGTTTCTCAACTCCCCGAGGTTGGCCATCTTGCTCCCCACCTTATCGATGTATTCGGCGCTGATTTTATCCATAGGAATAAGAATGGGCGTGTAGACCGGTTCTTTTTTGCCGGTGAGGACGGAACGTATATCAGAATCTATTTCTTCTAATATATCAATTAATTGCGAATATTTGCCGTCTGAAATATCAAACAGGCTGAAAACAACGTTACCGACACTTCTGGAAAGGTTCTTAACCATTGATTTCAGGTATGGGATACTGATCAGCTGTTTGCCGTAAAGCTTATCTTCAAGTTCGGTCATCAGGTGCAGTGAATGCTCGTTTTCGGCCAGCAATCGGATAAATGACCTGTATTTTTTCTTAAGGACGTCTTCCGGGTCGTGCTGCACATGCCTTTTGCTTTTCAACAACTTCCACAAACGTATCACTCTTATATCTCCTTTATGTGATCATCTGTAACAAATCACAGGATTTACAGTAAAAATCAATACCGTTATACGGTAATTGTTTAAAGCTTTTCATGGTTACAAATCACCACTATATCAGAAAATAACTCATCCATCGTTCCAATTTATAGAAAACGACTTATTTTGAAAGCTTTTCACGGTGATTTTCCAGTATAATAAAATAACTCGTCAATCATTTCAAACAATTGCAAAATAGTAATTTGAAAAGCTTCATAAGATGCAAGGCACCTGGCACGCAGTCATACTCTCCGCGCAGTTCAAGCGACCGGCAAGAAAGCAGATAATATGCGATGCAAAGGATTACAATCATTTAATTGTGATTATCCGCTCAGAGAGCGCCTTTTTCACGCTCTCATTCAGTGCCTTCAGGTTAAGCGGTTTCGGAAAATATGCAAACAGGTCATCTTTTATGGTCTCGAAAAAATTATCCGTCATGGGCATATGGCTGATCATAATCACCGGGGTATCCGGCGATATCCTTCTTATCATCCGGACAATCTGAACGCCTGTCATTTTTTCCATCATCAGGTCTGTTATCACTACGTCAAAGCCCGCTGCTTCAAGGCGCTGTCGTGCTATGTAGGGATCAACATAGGCTTCAACCTCAAACCCGGATTTTTTGAAATAGACCTTGAGCATGTCACAGATGGAGGCATCATCGTCGATAACCAGTATTCTGGGCCGCTGCTTCATCAGTTCTTCTTCCTTTTTCCGCATCAGCGCAAGCAGGCCGCCCTCCTGTTTCCTGATGGGGAGGTAATAATAAATCCCGATAAGAACCATGACAACCCCGGAAAAAAGGATACTCGCATCCATGATGGTCCACCACCCGAATCCGAAATAGCGCATTAGGCCGCTTGCAAGGGCTATAAGAGCAATGCCCGTCCTGATAAAGGCAAGCTCGGTCCTCGCCTTGGCAAGCAGGGTCCTGTGCTGGGCCATGATTGTCCGCTTTTCCGCCAGAAAAGAACGCCTTCTTGAAAGGGATGTTCTGATACTGGATAAACCGCTTCTTTTTTCCGACAATTCCGTCCGTTTGACGGATGCTCTTGTCCGCTTTTCGCCCAGCAGGTTCCGTTCTTCGGCCAAGATATTCCGTTCTTCCGCCAAAAGCGTCCTTTCTATGGCATACTTGGTGCCGAGAAGAGAACGCATCTCGTTAAAGTCATCCGTCCGGGCGATTGCCTGCGTTATTTCCTCGATATCGCTGCGTAATTCCTCTAAATAGGCTTTCCGTGCATCCAGGCTTTCCTGCACCCGAAGATGCCTTTTACCGGCTTGCGATTCCCCGCGTAAAATCGCTTCAACAGGTCGCAACACCAGATTTTCCGCAAAACTGCCGGGGCCGGTCATGTCTTCATTTTCATTGTCATCGTTTTTATCCATATCTTATTCATAATCTCCATGGTCTGCTTCAAAACATGAAACCGTATATATCCTCAAAAACTTTTCATACCTGCAATCTACCACCACATTAAAAAAGTTACTTATAATTTCAAAATATTATAGATGTGTTACCTGTTAATTGCTTATCCCGCAGGAACAATATTTTTGCAGAAAAAGACTCTAAGTCGCCAATCGTCCTTATTGCCTTACACCATGCGACTCGTTTGCAACTCCTTTAAATAATTTATGGTTCAATATCATTAACATAAGACTTACCGGCATTGAAGGCATTTCTCCCGATCCGGAAACGGGCGGGGATAAACCCCGCCCCTACGCTAAACAAGGAAAATCCTGTCAATTGGCGCTTCACAACCATGGAAATATTGAAACACCCGTCCATACACACGCACCAATGTAGCGGCGGGGTTTATCCCCGCCGACTTAAGTCAATGGCATTGATTGACGAGTTATTTTACCCGACAAAAGTGAAAAATCACCAGGAAAAGCTTCCAATAATTTAATTGTTGATGATCTCGCAAAAAGTCGCTTTGCGCCTTTTTGCTCGACGGGGGAGGACTTCTCCTCCCCCGCCATCCGAAATGAATTCGGATGGTTCCACCCCTACCTCCGGCCGGCGCTTACCCGCG
>Ga0114934_10002448_pt1 | contig 11857 bp, 7 predicted proteins | sample 4SBtaG_2_FD_99695 | JGI IMG/M metagenome (GOLD analysis project Ga0114934, IMG submission 99695) | Deep subsurface microbial communities from Kolumbo volcano to uncover new lineages of life (NeLLi) - 4SBTROV10_white metaG | ecosystem: Environmental > Aquatic > Marine > Volcanic ...
AGGCCCCTGCCATGCATTCACGCCATGGACTGCCATGTACGCCTATTACGACTCAATAACGGAATGCTACGGCGAGATGACAGATTATGTCTCCTTTGTTGAGCTTGGTCTGAGCGCAGACACAGACTATGCGGACAGAATAGAAGAGCTAAGACGGCTGACCTTTCTGACCAATTCCGACGCACACTCCCAGTATCCGGACAAGCTGGCAAGAGAGTTCAACCGCTTTGAAATGGATGCTCCCGATTTTGCCTCGCTCAGGGATGTGATTCTAAGAAAAAGCGGAAGGGCTCTGCTCAATGTCGGCCTCCCGCCAGAGGAGGGGAAGTACAACGAGACAGCATGCACCAGATGTTTCACCCACTACAGCCTCCAGGAGGCAAAGACGAGAAAATGGAGATGCACCTGCGGCGGCAGGATAAAGAAAGGGGTAAAGGACAGGGTGGAAGAGCTGGCAACGGACAGAGAGCCAGTACATCCAGACTACAGACCACCATACCTTCATCTGATCCCCCTGGGAGAGATAATCCGGCTGGCAATCGGCCACTCGTCCACACATACAGCAGGCACGAAAAAGAGATGGGAGGCGCTGGTAAACCGCTTCGGAAGCGAGGTCTCTGTTCTTGTGGACACACCGATATCAGAACTCGAGGGTCTGGTAGAGGATAATGTCATCAACGCAATAAAGGCCTTCAGGGAGGGAAAGATAACGGTGATTCCAGGCGGTGGCGGAGAGTACGGCAGGGTTGTTTTTGGAGACGATGATAGCAGAGAAAAAAAGGAAAAAATAAGGGGACAGAGGTCCCTGTTTGATTATTAGGGTTTTAGAGGTCGGCCTTTATCAGTTCCGCAATCTCTACAGGAACCCTTGCAACCTTCACGCCAGCGGATTCAAGGGCTTTAATCTTACTTTCAGCTGTTCCCCTGCCTCTGGCAATGATGGCGCCCGCATGGCCCATTCTTTTTCCCGGTGGTGCGGTCCTTCCTGCGATGTATGAATACACTGGCTTCGTCATCTGTTCCTTTATGAACTCTGCAGCCTCTTCTTCAGCAGTCCCACCGATTTCTCCAACCATGACAATGCGCTCTGTCTGCGGATCGTCCTCAAACATCCTGAGTGCATCGATGAATGTCGTGCCGATTACCGGGTCTCCGCCTATGCCAACCGCAGTGGACTGGCCTATGCCTGCCTCTGTGAGCGAATTGACGATTTCGTAGGTCAGGGTTCCGCTTCTGGATACCACACCCGTGCTTCCTTCCATGAATATTGCATTGGGCATGATTCCAACCTTTGCCTTTCCAGGGGATGCAACGCCAGGGCAGTTCGGCCCTATGACCCTCACACCCTTTCTCTGCGCAAACATGAGAATCTCCATCTCGTCCTGCACGGGCACATGCTCTGTTATTATCACAACCGTTTTTACGCCGGAATCTATCGCCTCAAACGCCGCATCCTTGAGGAATCTGGCCGGAACATATATAATGGATGTGTTGGCATCTGTCTCACCTACGGCCTCGCGCATTGTATCAAAGACAGGCACGCCCACGACCTCCTGACCGCCCTTGCCGGGAGTTACACCTCCAACGACCTTCGTTCCAAACTCCTTCATTGCACCGGTGTGGTACTGACCCTGATGGCCTGTGATTCCCTGAACAATAAGTCTTGTGTTCTCGTCCACGATTATCGCCATTTAATCACCTCCTCTGACCTCGTTTCTCCTCTTCACAGCAATCTCGGCAGCCTCGGCCAGGGATGAAACCGCTGTTATTCCTATAGAGGAAAGAATATCTATCGCCTTATCCTCGTTAACGCCCTTTATTCTGGCCACAATAGGCACCCCTACATCCATGCTGCTGATCGCTTCCCTGAGCCCGACCGCAACGGTATCGCTCTTGGTTATGCCACCGAATATGTTCAGGAATATAACCGCAGGCTTCGCCTCAACCATAAGCTCAAAGGCGCTCCTCACCATCTCCGGGCTGTCCGTTCCACCGAGGTCGAGGAAAACTCCAGCCCTTCCTCCGTAAAGTGAGAGGCTGTCCAGAGTGGCCATCGTCAGGCCGGCACCGTTGGCAATTACACCGATATCGCCGTCCAGCTGAACAAATGCGATACCTCTCTCTCTTGCTTTTCTCTCAATAGGAGTGAGTTCCTCATCCCTTCCTTTATACTCCGCGTGGCGGAAGAGAGAGTCGTCGTTTACCGTCATCTTTGCGTCTGCGGCCATGACCTTTCCTTCAGCAGTGAGTACAAGCGGGTTAATCTCCACCAGTTCTGCGTCTTCAGTGCGGAATATCTCATACATCTTTCCTGCTATGAAAGAGACCTGCTTCGCAACATCTCCAGTGAGGCCCATGAACTTGGTCAGTTCCCGACCGATATAGGGGTTGTAGCCAATCGTTGGATCTATCGTCCGCTTGAATATCCTCTCCTCAGGCACGGACTCTATCTCCACACCGCCATCGGCACTGGCCATCAGCAGGGGCATTCTGGTGCTCCTGTCCATCACCACACTGATGTAGAACTCGTCCTTTATGTCCAGCTTATCCTCTATCAGGATATGCTTCACCTTATAGCCACGCACCTCCGAGCCGAGCAGGGCCGCTGCCGCTTTCCTCGCCTCATCCAGCGTCTCTGCAAACTTTATTCCGCCGGCCTTTCCCCTGCCGCCGATGAGCACCTGAGACTTCACGACGACCGGGTGCTTTACCTCTTTTATGTCATCTGCACTCTCTATAGTATATCCATCTGGCACGGGGAGGCCGTGTCTCCGAAAGATCTCCTTGGCCATGTATTCAAAAAGTTTCATGTTAATACCTCAACCGCAAAGAAGAAAGGTTATATTTTAAGTTATACCCGTGTTACAGTCTGACAGAAAAGAAATTCCTGTAGGGCAGGAGATTTATTCTCATCTCCTCCAGTCCACTTTCGGGCAGTTCTATCTCAATAAAGCCGTAGCCATCCTTTTTGCGCACATTCCTTACCGCTATCTGGTCGTTCTCCAGCCACTCCATGAACCATGCCAGATAATCGCTTCTTGGTTCCTGACTCTGCATTAGTGAGAGAAGCTCATGCTCAGGGAAATACAGACACCGACCACCTGCCTTCTTCGATGAGATAAGGCCAAGACGCTCAAGCTCCTTCGCTGCAAGGGTTATGCGCTGAGAATAGGTCTGCAGCCTGTCGCGGAGCGCTGTAGAGGATATCCCTGGCGAAGCTGCTATGAGCTCCATAACCCCCCTTACAGCCCTGTTTCTGAGAGATGAAAGTATGCAGGCCTCAACTGATGTTATAAGCCCTGATGGATAGACCATGTAGAGATTCTTGTACGGCTCCTCTGTGATTAGCCCAGAGTCCTTCAGCAGGCCGATATGCCATTTGACCGATGGGATGCTCAGTTTAACAGCACGCTCAATCTCCCTGAGTGATGCGGCCGGCATGTCGGTCAGATACTGAAATAGCCGCCTCCTCGTTTCGCTCATGAAGAGAGAGCTCCCCTCGATTCGCCGGGGAGGGAGTTCTGGAATCTCCTTCGCCTTCAGGGCACTCTGGATGGCTGAGGCAAAATCCTCGGACATGGAGATAGTATCCCCAATGTGCTTTATATAGATTACTATTCTATTATCAAATCAACAGATTAACAATATTGAAGACAGAAAATACCTTTCTGTCAAGATCTTTCTCTGCGGTGGAAGAATGCTGGCTCTGGCCGGACCATATTATGGGATTACGGAACAGGCGCGGCCTTGTAATGGTAAGCAGGGAATATGAGATAATAAGCAATCCAAGTCCGAAAATGCTCATGAAAAAGGATGTTGAGATTGCCCTATATGACACATGGACTTCTTGTGGAAAAGAAAGGACGAAGAGAAGGCAAGAAAGACAATAAGGGGGATGGAGAAATATATGGAATGGATCGGTGAGAGAAATGGAGAAAAATTGATGATCGAAGAATGGGAAAGAATATCTAAATAAGTTTCTCATCTATTTGCCGTATGCAGTCATTTTTTTGTTCCTTAACGCCATTAAATCTTTAGTCGACGGGAAGCATAATAATTTGCGAATTTTTAAAAATCAAAATATCAAATGATACCGAAAGTATAAATACTACTCCCCTAATCTGTACTCAGGGATTAACATGAAGAAAACAATCTCAATAGCAATAACCCTGCTCATGCTGATGAGTGGGATGTTTGCAATGATAAATGTGAGCAACGGCTTGGAAAACAGCACGGGGATTTCCTCTGCACCGGGAAATAATGTTCCTTTACTCACGAGTCATGCACCGATAAGGATAAACAGCAATGCGGATTTCACATCTGCAAACGGAGTGTCTGGTGGGAGCGGGACAGAGGCTGACCCATACATAATAGAGAACTATGATATAGATGGATCAGGTGCTGGCTCCGCTCTCTATATCGGGAATACCACAGTTTATTTCATTGTCAGAAACTGCTCTTTGCATGATGCGAGCGGAAATTCGAACACATACTTCTGGAATTCTGGAGCAGCCCTTTACAATGTTACAGGCGGTATATTGGAGAACAACAACGCATCATCGAACGGCCGATACGGCATCTACCTCGATTACTCCGATAGCAACACAATCAGAAACAACACCGCTAACTCTAACACCCACCACGGCATCTGGCTCGCTTCCTCCGACAGCAACATCATCAAAAACAACAGCGCATCTAACAACAACAACTATGGCATCGTTCTTAAATCCTCCAGCAGCAATACAATCACAAACAACACCGCTAACTCGAACAACCAAGACGGCGTCTGGCTCGCTTCCTCCAGCAACAACAACATCATAAATAACAACGCATCATCAAACGGCGGGTACGGTATATTTCTCTATTCTTCCAGCAGCAACAACAGTATAATTTCAAACACTATCACCTCTAATCAGCAGCATGGCATCTACCTCTCTTCATCCAGCAGCAATACAATAGCGAACAACACGGCATCTTCGAACAACAACTACGGCATATATCTTTTCTCCTCCGACAGCAACAATATAACCAACAACAACCTATCGAACAACTATTATGGTGGCATATATCTTTCCAACTCCGACAGCAACAATATAACCAACAACACGGCATCTTCGAACAACAACTACGGCATATATCTTTTCTCCTCCGCCAGCAACACATTAAGCAACAACATCGTATCGAACAGCAATTACTATGGGCTATTTCTCTATTACTCCCAGAATGATGTACTCACAGGAAACACTATGATAAATAATAGCATATATATATATGGTAATTCTATGAACTATTGGAATACACACATCATTGATACGACCAACACGGTGAACGAAAAACATGTGTATTACTGGAAAAATCAAACTTCTGGCACGGTGATAGAAGGTGCCGGCGAGGTCATCCTTGCCAACTGTACCAATGTCATCGTTGAGAACCAGAATGTGAGCGATGGAAGTGTCGGAATTTTGATGGGATTTTCAAGCGGCAATACCATAGCTAACAATACAGCATCAGAGAACTCGCAGTACGGCATATACATCCAACAATCCAGCGGAAACACGATAATCAACAACAACGCATCTAACAACGACAAGGGCATCTACCTCGACCACTCCGACAGAAACAATATAACCAACAACACAGCATCATCGAACAGCAACGATGGCATCTACCTCTATTCCTCCAACAGAAACAATATAACCAACAACACGGCATCAAACAACCGGTACGGCATGCACTTCTACTCCTCCGACAGCAACACATTAAGCAACAACATCGTATCGAACAGCAATTACTATGGGGTATATCTCTATGGGTCACAGAATGATGTACTCACAGAAAACACTATGATAAATGATAGCATATTTATAGACGGAGGCTCGCCGACCTCATGGAACACTCATAACATTGATATGACCAACACGGTGAGCGGCAAACCTGTGTATTACCTGAAGAATCAGACTGGTGGTACGGTGCCAACAGGTGCAGGTGAGGTGATACTGGCAAACTGCAGCGGCATTATTGTGGAAAACCAGAATGTGAGTGATGGGACTGTCGGAATTTTGATGGGATTTTCAAGCGGCAATACCATAGCTAATAATACAGCATCAGCGAACTCGCGATACGGCATCTACATCTACCAATCCAGCGGAAACACGATAATCAACAACAACGCATCGAACAACTACTATGGCATATATCTTTCCAAGTCCAACAGCAACACAATTACAAACAACACACCATCGAACAACAACTATGGCATATCTCTTTCCAACTCCGAAAGCAACAATATAACCAACAACACAGCATATTCGAACAACTATGATGGCATCTACCTCTACTACTCCAACAGCAACAATATAACCAGCAACACAGCATCATCGAACAACTACTACGGCATATATCTTTCCAACTCCGACAGCAACAATATAACCAACAACACAGCATCAAACAGCTGGTACAGCATCTACCTCTATTCCTCCAACAGTAACACAATCTATCACAACAACTTCATCACTAATGCAAATCAGGCATATGACAGTACCGGAAGCAATCTGTGGAACCTCAGTTATCCGGAAGGAGGCAATTACTGGTCAGACTATGATGGTGCGGACAGTTTTTCCGGTCCCAATCAGGACATACTCGGCTCTGATGGAATTGGAGATACCTATTATACAAACATATATGGTGGAAGCGGAGCACTGGACAACTATCCATTAATGCATCCCACCTCGTACACCCCACACTTCCTTGAAAACACACCTTGGCCAATGTTCAGGCACGACATATTCCACACGGGAGTAAGCGCGTACAACTCCTCTGCCGGGGCATGGCTTTACTGGAACTTCACCACAGGCGGAGAAGTAAGTGGAAGTGCGGCCATTGCGGATGACGGAACAATTTACACTGGTTCTTCGGATGGGAAACTCTATGCCATAAATCCTGATGGCACTGAAAAATGGAACTTCGCAGCAGATGGAAGCATAAACGGCTCCTCGCCTGCAATAGCCAATGACGGAACCATCTACTTCGGTACAATGAATGGAACTCTCTATGCCCTCCATCCAGATGGCACGGAGAAATGGAACCACAGCATAGGTTCTCCGATACTCTCCTCTCCGACCATAGGCTCTGACGGTACAATATATATCGGAGCTAACAACAGCAGATTATATGCAATAGAGCAGAATGGCACGGAGAAATGGAACTATCCCTTTTCTTCGAATATTACCACTTCACCTGTGATAGATCAGGATGGGAAGATAATATTCTCTTCTTACAACAATTACACCTTTGCCCTGAACCCAGACGGCACTCTCAATTGGTGGGTTGATTTGCATTCCAATATCTCAGCATCGCCTGTGATACTTGATCTGGATAACGACATAGTCGTTATAGCATGCATGGATGGAAATGTCTATGGTTTTTATACCACAAATGGGACCTCTGCAGGAACTCTGAGTATAGGTGCACCAGTCTCATCAACTCCAGTGTATAAAGATCCATATCTGTATGTCGCAGATGAGAATGGAACCATACATGCATTCAACACCTCCAACAACATGATTAACGACTGGAACTTTACGACCGGTGGAGCGATATACTCTTCACCAGCCATAGATGCCAGAGGAAATCTATTCTTCGGCTCTGCAGATGGAAAAATATATGACATCTCATCAAGTGGAAGTGAAGTCTGGAATTATACTGTAGGGAATGCGGTAAATGGCTCGCCTGCAATAAACGATGGAATGCTTTACATCGGGTCTGCGGATAATAACCTGTATGCAATAGGAGACATAATACCGCCATCTGTTGGCATAGATTCACCCTCAAATGGAGCTATATTCAATACCGCTAATATTACAGTTTCATGGCATGGCTCGGATGCAACATCTGGCATAGACCACTATGAGATAAGAATTAATTCTGCCTCATGGCATGATGTCGGATTGAACACATCCCATACCTTCACAGGGCTTTCCGATGATTCTTACACTGTAGAGGTGAAAGTCATAGACAATGCAAGCAATGAGAACACAGCATCCGTTACATTCAATGTGGATTCAACAGCTCCAGAGATAACAATTAATGCGCCTTCCGATGGAGCAATGCTGAACACCGCTGATGTTACAGTTTCATGGGCTGGCTCGGATGCAACATCTGGCATAGACCACTATGAGATAAGAATTAATTCTGCCTCATGGCATGATGTCGGATTGAATACATCTCATACTTTCACAGGTCTTTCCGATGGTTCTTACACAGTAGAGGTGAAAGCGGTAGATAATGCAGGGAATGAGAACACAGCATCCGTTACCTTTACAGTTGATGTAACTGCTCCGGAGGTAACAATAGATTCACCCTTAAATGGAACGATATTCAACACAACAACAGTTACGGTTTCATGGGCTGGTTCGGATGCCTTATCTGGCATAGACCATTACGAAATAAGTATGGATTCCGGTAATTGGATTGCTGTAGGGTTGAATACAGCCTACAATTTCACAGGGCTTTCCGATGGATCTCATACCGTGGATGTGAAGGCGATTGATAATGCAACGAACGAAGCAACAGACACTGTAGGCTTCACTGTGGATACGACAAATCCAACTGTTTCAATAACTTCTCCGGCAGATGGAACCATATTCAACACAACAACAGTTACGGTTTCATGGACTGGTTCGGATGCAACATCTGGAATAAATCACTATGAGGTAAGACTGGATGGTGGTTCATGGCTCAATGTAGGAAGAGATACATCTCACGATTTCACTGGATTATCCGATGGCTCTCACACCGTAGAGGTGGAAGCCGTAGATAACGCAAGCAATGTGAACATAGACTCCGTTACATTCATAGTGGACGCAACGCCTCCGATCGTAATATCTCACTCACCAATAGGAAACAATGTCTCCGTTGACTCGGCAATAACAGTAACATTCTCTGAAGAGATGGACCAAAGCACGGTAAGCATAGAGGTAAATGGAGTTACAGGGACAATATCATGGAACAACAACACAGCAACATTTACGCCTTCGCAGAACCTCAGCTATGACACAGACTATACTGTAAATGTCACTGGTTCAGACCTTGCCGGCAATTTGATGGATGAATATACATGGCCATTCACCACAGAGAAGGCATCCGCAACAAATGAAACAGGTACGATAACCGGAACGGTCAGAGATACAAATGGCCATCATGTAGCAGGAGCAACAGTAACCCTTGATACGGGAGAGACCACAACAACAGATGAAAACGGCCACTTCGAGATTCAGGCATCGGCAGGAAACCACACGCTGACCATCTCAAAGGACGGCTATGGGGAACAGATCGTTACCACATCCCTTGGTTCCGGAGAGGTAAAAGAAGTGCAGATTCCAGCGCTGGCGCCTTCTCAGGAAAACAATACGCCTTCGCAGGAAAATAATGGTCTATTATGGCTCTGGATAGTCCTGGTGCTCATCGTTCTGGCAGCTATTGGAGTTGCAGTCGCAAAGAGAAAGAAACCAGAGCAAATGTCGGCAGAGAGCGAGGAAACGGAAGAGTCTTCATCATCCACAGAAGAGACATCCGCGCCAGAGGAAAACACAGAAACAGAGGAAACTGCTGGAGAAGCCGTGGAAACGGAAGACTCCCCATCATCTACAGAAGATGTAGTACCACCCCCTCCGGAGAACAATGAATAGGCCGCTTTCTAAACCCATTTTTTTCAATATTTTTGAATCTGCAAACGATTTTTTGAGAGAGCTATGCATGGCCATGAAATCCAATCATTGAAAACACCTTTGCATCGTTCACAAAGTTCTCTATTTTGCAGTATTCGTTGGCCTGATAACGACCTCTGAATCTGCCGGAACGGCCTGCATGTAAGATATGCAACGGAGAGTAGTAAGAAACATATATAGAAGGAGTGCATTTACCTGTCAATGCGTCGGCAAAAAGAGAGCGGCCTGCCACGGCAGATAACGGTTCTGGTGGTCTTTCTGGTCTTTTTATTTGCAGTTTCATCTCTCACTATGAGTGTCGGCCTCATATCCTTCAGTCAGGAGGAGCGGGCACCCACCATAACACCAACTGGAGCGGCGAGCACATACAATCCACTCTGGGGGAGCAAATACCTCGACACGATGAAGTATGTCTGGTATGCCATACTCGGGGCCATGATAATAATTAGCCTTTTTGCCACTGGATATGCCGCATACAAACGGGATTTTTCTTTGCTGAAGAATCTGGGAATGATGGTACTCAGCGGCATCGTTCTGGTCGGACTCTTCTATGGGGTCCTGTACTATGTGAAGAACAACCCGGCTGGCCTGAATCTAATCGGCGGCAGTCAGACAAACAACACGACAGGGATTCAGAACCCAAACGCCACAACAGGCCTGCAGGAGGGAAAAGGCAACAATGTCGTCATATATGGAGTGGCCATAATCCTGCTTGGCTCGGCAGTAGCACTCATTCTTCTCACCTTTTATTACCTATCAACCATGCGCAGGAGAAACAGGATGGGAAAGATAGAAAAGGAGGAGGTATCGGAGATTGTTCGGAGAACGATGGAGGAGCTGTGGACTGGCAACGACCCGCGCAGCAGTATTATCCGCTGCTATGGAGACATGTGTTCCCTTCTGGAAAAAAGACCCGCAATAGTGGATTCCCCTGCACTGACACCGAGAGAGTTCCTTGATGAGGCGGAGGAAAGAATACCTGTTTCAAAGGAGGGACTGGAAGAGCTCACATTCCTGTTCGAAGAAGCGAGATACAGCCCCCATGAACTCTCGGAGGAAATGGTGGAGAGAGCAAAAACGGCCCTTGAATCCATTCAGAAGGAACTGGAACCTGAAACAGAGGAAAAAAATACCGATGGAGGTGATAGCAATGCCTGAACAGGCAGGCACTGGCGGATATAATCCTGCTCTCAAGCAGAGTGCCATGGATGATATCAGCGAATCTGTTGATTCCTCTGCAATAATGATGGTTATCTACAGCATCATGGTGATGAGCATTATCGCCATTCCCTTCCTCTACTTTGCCATATACAGCGCATTTATCCGCTTTCTTCTGGCCTTTATAGCCCTTCTCATACTCATGCTATTCCTCTCCGCACGAACAGTCGAGAAAATCCCAGCTGGGCATACCAGAAAACGAAGGGAAGATCTGGTGGAGGTAAAAAAGCCAGGAATCGCCGCCATGAAAAAAACGGTTGAAAGGGCGTTTGCGGGATACCAGTCAAGCCAGATTCTCATCAGGGATACACTGAGAGATGTGCTGGTAAGGAGGATTGCCATGAAGAAGCGCATGGATATATGGGAGGTGGAGGAGATGTGCACAAAGGGAGATGTGAGCGGACTCGTTTCCGACCCGGAACTTCAAAATCTCCTGAAAGAGAGACATGTGAGGCCAAAAGGGGCGGAGAGAGGGGTGCTTAAGAAACTGAGAAAAAAGAGAGGAGATAATACAGAGGATTACAGAAGATGGCTTGAAGAGATAATCAGAAGAATAGATGAGATATAGGAGGAAACAATATGGAAATAAAGGATGTTTCGGAACTCAGCAAGAATGTTCTGAACGAGGTGTCGAAGGCCATAGTCGGCAAGAAGAATGTCAGCAGAAGGGTGATGATATCCATACTGGCAAACGGACATATCCTCTTTGAGGATTTTCCAGGACTGGCAAAGACGCTCATGGCCAACTCTTTTGCCAGGGCTCTCGGGTGTGAGTTCAGAAGAATACAGTTCACACCTGACCTTTTACCTGCAGATGTTACAGGGAGCTTTGTCTATAACCGAAAGGATGGAGTTTTTGTCCTGAGGAAGGGGCCGGTTTTTACGAATATCCTGCTGGCAGATGAGATAAACAG
>Ga0114934_10002450_pt1 | contig 11855 bp, 12 predicted proteins | sample 4SBtaG_2_FD_99695 | JGI IMG/M metagenome (GOLD analysis project Ga0114934, IMG submission 99695) | Deep subsurface microbial communities from Kolumbo volcano to uncover new lineages of life (NeLLi) - 4SBTROV10_white metaG | ecosystem: Environmental > Aquatic > Marine > Volcanic ...
AACCAAATAATCGTCGGTTTCCGCTATTATCTTTGGTTCTGGAACATCTTTAGGTCGAGGGGTTTGATTATTAGACATATTTTTATTGTTTTTACGTTTTTATAAGCTTCCGCCGTAGCTAGATGTCATTTGACCTTCCCCTTTTTTAAATAGAGTTTTTAGATCTTGTTGATTAATACCACCTATTAGAAACAGGATTGAGAAATAAATCAAAGAGGCAGCTACGATAGCTGTGATTAGTTCGTTTAAAGGGTGTTGACCAGTTAGAGGCCAGAAGTAAAGTAATAGTCCCATTAGAGCGCCACTTAATAAAGCTTTTCCGGTTTTCCTAAAGTTTATCGAAAAATGACTATATTTGTAAACACAATAAGCAGATAGAATCATAATTAGAGTTTCACTATAAATAGTTACGGCCGCGGCCCCCCAATAAGAAAAACGAGGAATGAGTATTAAGTAGGCGATAAGCGAAGTAATGCTAGTAAATACGTAAAATCCAATCATTTTTTTTTGTTTGTCTAAAGCAACTATCGCATGAGAAAAGATGGTTCCGATGAAAACAGCGGCCACTGCGAAGATTAAAATTTGTAGAATCAGACCAGAAGAGACGAAATTTTGTCCAGCAATAAAGATCATTAGTGGTTTTCCTAGGAACTGAACTCCGATAACTAAAGGTATAACCAGTATAATCATAAAATCCAAGGATTTCTGTAGGACGTTTTTGAATTGTTTTGGCTTATTATCTAACCAGGCCACGGTAATTATCGGTAATATTAATCCAGCGAACATAAAGGGCACAGTGGTAAGAACATCTATTACCTTATAAGCCGCACCATAGAGACCGACCGTGCTTTGGCTTTGAAAGAGTGATAAAAATAAAATGTCCGCGCGCAAATAAATTAGATTCAGAACAATAGTTACAGACAATGGCCAGGCTTTATTAATAATTCGTTTCCAAATTTCCCAATCAAAGTTTAAGCGGATAGAGGCAAAACGTCGGGCGAATATAAAATGAAAAATAAAACTACTGAAAGATGAAATTAGAGTACTAATCAAAATGCCGTTTAATCCCAGTTTATAATTCTCCGTGAGGATGACACCGGCTAAGAGGATTACTCGACTTAAGGCTTCAGCAATAACATCATTTTCCATGTGTAATCTTTTTTGGAAGAGGCCGATAATAACTTGATTAAGAGCGGGGAAAATAAAAGATAAAAAAGCGATTATGACGCCCAATTTTACAGCTGCTGGATAAGGGAAAAAGCCTATAGTGGCTGGTGCTAATGAAATAAAGACAATGATAGATACTAGCCGGAAGGAAAATAGATTTCCTAATACTTTATTTTCTTTGATTTTATCCTTGAGACCGCTGATCATTTGAGCGGTTACCAAGGTCAGTCCAAAATCGGAGGCAACCGCGAAAAAAGTTAGAAAAGTAATAACGGTCGTATACTCGCCAAAGCCATCCGTTCCTAGATAACGGGTAATAAGAGCGATAGCGAATAAACCTAAAATTGTGGACACGGCTTTGCCACTGATTTGGATTACAGTATTTAAAGCCACCCGTTTACCTAAGTTCATTTTCTTGTATTTTAAGGAGATTTTTTATATAATAAATCTGCGATAATTATACCATAATTATATGAACATCTCTAAAAGACTACTTTCTCTTTCTTTAGGATTAGCAATAATGGCGTTAGCGGCGACGACAATCGTTCGGACCGCTCAAGCCGACAGCAGTTTGTTGTCTACCCAAGAAGGTGCAACCGATATTAGTAATGTGTATGGAGGAAATAATCAAGATATTAGGGTGACTATCGCGGAAATAATTAATATTGTTTTAGAGTTTATCGGTTTAATCTTTTTTGTCCTAATAATTTTTGCCGGATTCCAATATATGACTTCTGGCGGAAATGAAGAAAAAACCAAACAGGCCGTACGTTTGCTGCGCAACGCCATTATTGGATTTGTTATTATCTTAATGGCTTGGGGAGTTACTAGATTTACGATTTGGACCTTTAGTCGAGCGACCGGAAATTATTCCGATTATATGAGTTACCCCCATTAAGCTAAGGAAGTGAAACGGCCTAATTCTATTTAGTTATTTTGACAAAAATTTAATTTGTGTTATAATTTCTTTTAGAAAGCTAGTTGTTCCGACAATTAGCTTTTTCTCTAATTAGTGTCTTATTATTAATTAAACCATATGTCGGAGATAAGTAATGCCATTAAGCAGTTGTGTGAAGAAAAAAAATTGGATTATGATTCAGTGATTTTGGCGGTGGAGTTAGCTTTAGCGGCCGCTTATCGCAAAGATTATGGTGAGAAAAATCAAAATATTCGTGTTAAATTTAATCCAGAAACAGGAGATAGTAAAATTTATGATGTTAAGACTGTTGTAGAAGATCTTCCGGAAGAAGAGGAAGAAGAAATGTTGAATAATTTATATAATCACGAAAATGAAAAGGTTTCTGGTAGGGATTTGTCTGCTAAGCATAGAGAAGAGAAAAAAGATGATAGCCGGGAAAGTGATGATGAAGATGGTGAAGAAAAAAAGAAATTTAACCCCAAAACAGATATTCAAATGAAAGAGGCCCAAATCCTAAAATTTGGTGCTAAAGTCGGAGATGAAATTATGACTGACTTGCCTATTCCGGAAAGTTATGGACGAATGGCTGCTCAGACCGCTAAGCAGGTTATTATTCAGAAATTAAGAGAGATGGAACGGGATATGATATTTGGTGAGTTTAAAGGTAAAGAACATGAAGTTGTGTCTGGGGTGGTTCAGCGCCGTGAGGGTCGTTTTGTTCTTGTTGATTTAGGTAAGGCAATTGGTCTGTTACCAGCCGAAGAACAAATATATACAGAACGTTATAATCCTAACGATCGCCTGAAAGTCTATATTAAAGAAGTAAGAGAGGGCCATAAAGGTCCAGAAATTATTTTATCACGTCGCAGTGAAGAAATTTTACGTAAAGTTTTTTATTTAGAAATCCCGGAAATTGCTAGCGGTTTAGTAGAGATTAAAGCTGTGGCTCGGGAGGCTGGATCACGCTCTAAGGTTGCTATTTGGACAGAGGCGGAAAATGTTGATCCGGTTGGTTCCTGTGTTGGTCAGCGCGGCTCGCGGGTTCAGACTATTATCAGCGAACTGGGAGGAGAAAAGATTGATATTATAGAGTATGATGATAATCAAGAGAAATTTATTGCTAACGCCTTAGCTCCGGCTAAAGTTATATCTATAGAATTAGATGAGACCGAACATAAGGCTATAGTTAAAGTAGCTACTGATAAGTTGTCTTTGGCAATAGGTAAATCTGGTCAAAATGTTCGTTTAGCCGCTCGTTTGACTGGCTGGAAGATAGATATTGTAGAAGCAACCGAGGAAGGGGATAAAGTTGTGATGGAAGTAACAGAAGAGACCGAAAAATTAAGTGAAGAGAATGAGGTTATTAAGGAGGCCGAGAATCAGGAAAAAACTGAGAACTCTGCAGCGGAAGTACCCCCAGCACCTCAAGCGGACACGACGACTGATAGTCAAACTGATGTCGAATCTGAAAAATTAAAAGAACAAAATTAAAATAATTAATATTATTCCGGTCGGAAGTCGAATTGTCTTCTTCCGGAGCTAAAAATTATGTTTACCAATCTATTCATTTTTGGAAGTATTTTAGTGGCTCTTGTCTATGGGGCTATCGTAATTACTTCAATCTTACATTTGCCTGATGGCAACGATAAAATGAAAGAAATTGCTGCAGCGATTCAAGCTGGCGCCAAGGCGTTTTTGAATCGCCAGTATAAAGCAGTGGCTTTAGTGGCAGTTGTTCTTTTTCTGATTATCGGTTTTGTTTTAGGCTGGCTAACGGCCATCGCTTTCTTAAGTGGTGCTATATTGTCCGCTTTGACCGGTTATATTGGCATGTATGTAAGTGTTAGGGCTAACGTTAGAACGACTGAGGCTGCACGAGGTGGTCTCAAGAAAGCTTTAGGTGTCGCAGTTAAAGGAGGTAGCGTAACTGGTATGTTGGTAGTTGCCTTAGCTTTATTAGGGACAACCGCTTTTTATCTCTTGACCCATGATTTACACGCTATAATTGGTTTTGCTTTTGGTAGTTCTTTAATTTCTATCTTTGCTCGTCTTGGAGGGGGTATTTATACCAAAGCGGCTGACGTTGGCGCTGATTTAGTTGGTAAAGTAGAGGCGGATATTCCCGAGGATGACCCTCGTAATCCAGCGGTGATTGCCGATAATGTCGGTGATAATGTTGGTGATTGTGCTGGTATGGCTGCTGATTTATTTGAGACTTATGCCGTCACTTCGGTAGCCGCTATGGTTCTCGGCTCTTTAACTTTTATTAATAATCCTTCCATCATAGTTTATCCTTTGCTTTTGGGAGCGGTTTCTATAATTGCTTCTGTTGTTGGTATTTTCTTTATTCGTCTTGGCAAGAAACAAAAAATAATGGCAGCCTTATATAAAGGTCTAATTGCTGCTGGTGTTATTTCGGCTATTGCTTTTTATCCTTTAACTAAGATGATTATCGTTGGTGGCTTAAGCCTAAAAATATATTTAGCCTCTTTAATTGGTCTAGTGGTAACCGGTTTATTAGTGATTATTACCGAATATTATACTTCTACTGATTATCGTCCGGTTCAGGAAATTTCTGAAGCCTCTAAGACTGGACATGGCACTAATGTTATTGCTGGCTTGGCTGTTTCTATGAGAGCGACCGCCTGGCCGGTGATTGTTATTTCTTTGGCTATTTTAGGTGCTTATGCTTTGGCGGGTTTATATGGTATCGCTATTGCGGCAATGTCCATGTTATCTATGGCTGGCATTATCGTTACTATAGATGCTTATGGCCCGATTACGGATAACGCTGGTGGTATTGCGGAAATGGCAGAATTAGGGGACGATATTAGAGATATTACCGATCCTTTGGATGCAGTTGGTAATACTACTAAAGCGGTGACTAAGGGTTATGCCATTGGTTCAGCGGCCTTAGCAGCCTTAGTTTTATTCGCTGACTTTACTTTTAAAATAAAGGAGTTGGGCGGTCACGCACAGTTTTTAATTAATAACCCTTATGTCTTAGCGGGTTTGTTTATCGGTGGCTTATTACCATACCTGTTTGGTTCTATGGCTATGAAAGCGGTCGGAAAAGCGGCTGGTTCTGTAGTGGAAGATGTTCGGGCTCAATTCAAGGAAAAGACTGGTATTATGGCTGGGACAGATAAGCCAGATTATAAACGAACGGTTAATATTGTTACTAAAGCAGCCATTAAAGAGATGATTATTCCAGCCCTACTGCCGGTGGTTGTTCCTTTGGCTGTTGGTTTCGGCTTTAATCTATTTGGTGCGGAACGCGGGCTAGAAGCTTTAGCGGGGTTGTTGATTGGCTCTATTGTAACCGGTATTTTCGTCGCTATTTCCATGACTTCTGGCGGTGGAGCCTGGGACAACGCTAAGAAGCATATTGAGTCGGGAAATCATGGTGGCAAAGGTTCTGAGGCTCATAAAGCGGCTGTGACTGGTGATACAGTCGGCGACCCTTACAAGGATACAGCTGGACCAGCTATTAATCCAATGATTAAGATTCTTAATATCGTTGCTCTTCTGGTTGTTGGACTGTTACTTTAATAGGCAGTTGAATTTCTAGATAGTTATAAATAATCGTCTTAAACAAATTTTATTATGCAGGTTACTAAAAAAGATTTAGAAAAATCTCAAAGAGAATTGACCGTAGAATTAAGCTTGGAAGAATTTCAGCCTTATATAGAAAAAGGAGCGGAGAAAGTTTCTCAAAGTGTAAAAATTGAAGGTTTCCGTCCCGGTAAGGTGCCGCTAGATATTCTAAAAAATAAGGTTGGTGAAATGGGCATTTTAGAAGAAGCGGCCAATATTGCTATTCGTAAAACCATTGATGAGGCGGTTAATAAGAATACTATGGATAGGCAGGCCATCGGACAACCTCAGGTTAGTATCAGTAAATTAGTTCCTAATAGTTCTTTGGAATATAAAATTGTTTTGTCTTTATTACCCACAATTACCTTAGGGAAGTATAAAGGTTTAGACATTAAACCAGAGGAAGCAATTGTAACCGATCAAGAATTAGCTAAGTCTATAACTGATTTGCAGGGTATGTATGCTAAAGAGGCCATCGTGGATAGACCAGTACAAGATGGTGATAAAGTTACGGTAGATGTTAAGATGTTTTTAGATAAGGTCCCAGTAGAAGACGGACAGCATTCCGGTTTAGCTGTTTTAATTGGCCGAGATTATTTTGTTTCCGGTTTTGACAAGCATCTTATAGGAGCCAAAAAAGGCGAAATTAAAAAATTTCGTCTTGCTTATCCTGATGATCATCATCAGAAAAATTTAGCCGGAAAAATGGTAGATTTTGAAGTTAAAATTTTGGATGTCTATAGCCGGACCTTACCAGAAATAAACGATGATTTTGCTAAGTTGTTAAAGTCCAAGGATTTGGCTGATTTGAAAAAGAATTTGCGTCATAGTTTAGAACACGAGAAAAAACATCAGGTGGATATTAAAAATGAGACCGCTATTATTGATAAGATTATTACCGATACAAAATTTGGTGATTTACCGGATACTTTAGTGGAAAATGAGCTTAAGAGCATGATGTCGGAATTGGAACAGAATATTGTCCGTCAAGGCGGAAAATTTGAAGATTATTTGAAACATCTTAAAAAAGATCGGGCCAGCTTATCTTTGGAACTCACCCCTAGTGCTATTAAAAGAGTTAAATCAGCTTTAGTTATTAGGGAAATCTCTATTGTAGAGAAAATTCATCCTGAACACGAAGAAATACATGTTAAAATTGACGAACTAAAAAAGCAGTACGCCACAAATAAGGAGGTTCTAAAAATGTTAGAGGAACCATCTTATCATAATTATCTAGAGAATATTTTAACCAATGAAAAAGTAATCGCTAAGCTAAAAAAATGGAATTATGCCACCGCTAGTTCAAAATCGAAAAGCTAGTTTTGATTACGAACTCATATCCAAATACGAGGCTGGTTTAGTTTTGCGTGGCCACGAAGTAAAAGCTCTACGTGACGGTCAAGCTAGTCTCAAGGGTGCCTATATTTCTTTTCGATCCAATGAACACGGTAAGACAGAATTATATCTTATTGGTTGTCGGATTTCTCTTTATAGACACGCCGGATCTATGCCGGATTATAATCCCTTGCGGGAAAGGAAATTATTATTAAATAAATCGGAATTGTCTTATCTTATTGGCCGATCACGAACTGAAGGCTTGACACTAGTGCCGCTCCAAATATATACTAAGCATAGTTTTTTGAAGCTGGAATTCGCCCTAGCCAAAGGTAAGAAGAAATATGATAAGCGAGAAACTATCAAGAATAGGGAGGAACAGCGCCGTTTACGGTCTTTAACAAAGCGTCAGATAAGGGGATGACAGGCCTCGACGGCCGGATATTTATTTCGGTATTCAAGACGTGCTTAGCTAACACGTTAAACTGGCCAAAAAAGACAAATGCCAATACGGCAAGAGCATTCACTTGGAAAGTTCCGAGCTATGCTCCAGTTATGGCCTAATTAATAAGGCTATAACCATCGGAGGCGGTGAGTCTTCATAATCGTTTTTCCGGTGTCATAAGTATGAAGATAGATGTCTTTTTCTCTCTCGGGAAGATATTGAAATAATTGAGAGATCGCTTTAATCGCTGTTGGCTCGGTTATTGATGGTTAAAGTTAAATTTTTTAAATCGAGCTATTCTTGTAAATGTATCTTGATAAACCGGTCGGACATGGGTTCAAATCCCATCATCTCCACAAATAAGCCGCGGTGGCGGAACTGGTAGACGCGCTGGACTTAAAATCCAGTTGTGGCAACACAGTGCGGGTTCGATTCCCGCCCGCGGCACCCAGTTTTATAGATATTGCGCGGGTATCGTATAGTGGCTATTATGCGACCTTGCCAAGGTCGAGAGACGGGTTCAATTCCCGTTACCCGCTCACTTAATTTTCGCAAGAAGCAGAGTTTAGAAGCTCTGTTTTTTGCTTTATTTGCCAGTATATTTCTGTTTGTTAATTAAAACAGAAATATATGATAAAAATCATTTTACCAAGACCTCACAAAACGGGGTCTTTTTTTATTGTTAATTTGTCAGATTATCACTAAAACCGCCATATGTGTGTACACATTGCCCAAAGCTCTTGACATATTTATTTAGTTAATTTACTATATCAATATAAATTGATATTTATCTATGTATGGAGTTAGATTTTTGTAAAAGCAAAAAATTAACAAAGCAATTGAAACCAGATTCTTATAAAAGCCAGAAATCGAAAAAACAACTATCAGAAATGGCAAATTTTTTAAAAGTTATTTCTGAGAAAAATCGTTTAAAAATCTTGCGTATATTACAAAAAAATGATTTTTGTGTTTGTGAAATTTGGGAAAATTTAAATTTGTCTCAAAATTTAGTCTCTCATCATTTAAAAGTCTTAAAAGATTTTGGTTTGGTTGACTCTAAAAAAGAAGGTACAAGAGTTACCTACTCTTTAAATTCTAAAAACACTGAAAAATATATAAAATTATTATCACGTTATATTTAATAATAAGAAGCTCTATCATACATAGAGATTAATTTTTAACTAAAACATCAATTAACATTAATGTTTATTCCCCCGCTAGTAGAGTAATTCCGCTTATTTGATTCTTTATTTATTTAATATAATTTTGCAATATGCCAGACGATCATGAGCATAAAATTCCCAAAAATATAAATTTATCAAAGTTGATTTGGTCTATTTTGATAAACACCGTCATAGTTATCTTTGAAATGGTTTATGGGCTATTAATAGGTAGTTTAGCCTTAATATCAGATGCTTTTCATAATGTCGCCGATGTTGCTTCAATGATTTTAAGTTATATCGGAGAAAAAATTAGTGCTAAAGCTCCCAATAATAAGAAAACTTATGGCTACAAAAAAACCGAAGCGATTATCGCTTTTGTAAATAGCTCTGTTTTGTTAGCGGTAATTATATTTATTTTGTTTGAAGCTGTCAAAAGATTGTTTAACCCCGTTGAAATAAACGGGCTTAATATGATTATTGTAGCCAGTGTAGCCTTTGTTGGTAATGGGGTTGCAACTTTAATACTGCAATCTAGTGAAAAAAATTTAAATATGAAAAGCGCTTGGCTTCATTCTTTACAAGATGCTCTGTTTTCCTTGGCAGTAATTCTCGCCTCGGTTCTGATTTATTATTTTCATTGGAGCATTATTGATCCTTTGATTTCTATAATTATTTCACTATTTTTGATAAAAGAAGCCTATCATATTACAAAAGAATCAGTTGACATGTTAATGGATTCTGTGCCGAGTGATATTGATTTTAATGAAGTAAAAGAAGAATTATTAAAGATTCAAGGTATTAAGCAAATTAGTGATTTACATATCTGGCAAGCTAATTCAAAAGATAAGCTACTTAGTGCTCATCTAAAAATATCAGATTTGAAAAATGAAGATAGAAATAAGTTGTTGTTATCTATTCAACATGATTTGAGAGAGAAGCACAAAATAAATCATACCACCATTCAGTTGGTGTCAATCAATGAATCTGAAAAAGATATGTTTGATTGTGAACATTGCAATTAACGATATCGAAATGAAAGAGCTTGTGAGTAAGATAGTACAAGATATTAAAAATAAAATTTTAATGAAAGGAGGTGACAAAAAATGAATAAAGCAACAAAAAATTTTTTAGGATGGAGTGAGATTATCTTAGCAATAGTCATTGCTTTAAATCAGGGATTGAATTGGTCTGGGTCATTGCAATACCTTTGGGCGGTCTTATTGGTTATAGCTGGGATATGGACATTCGCTGCTAAAGCTTAGTTTTTCTTACTAAATTCTTACTTTATAAACATTGTAAGAGATAATGGCTTCGGAAATATTTCCGAAGCCATTATGCTGAAAAGGAGCGAGCATAGCGGAGCGATTTCGGCATAATATAAAAATATAAGAAATCATAAAGAAAGAATTGAAAGATTTCTCGAAAAAATAATTATAAGTGAGTCTTGAAAAAAATTAAAAATCAGAATTTATGAATTTATAAAATATTTAAAGCAAGCCAACTGATTAAACTAAAAAATTAATTAAATTAAAATATGATTACACCATTTATTTTAACCATTCTAATTGCGGGAATTGTTACCGCTGGACTGAAAATCCGTTTTGACAGATTTTTTGTTATTCTTTTACTTCTGTTTTTGTTTGGAAAAGGTATTAATCAATCGATAGATATTTTTCTTTGGGTAATAGCCCTAGGAGCAGCTAGTATTTTATTGCAAAACAGGTTAGAAATTTTCAAAATGGAGCCAGCCAAGAAAAAGAAAATGTTTATTTTTATACCAGTTATGACCTTTGTCTTTGCTGGGATTGGATCTTATTTATTTTCAATTTCTAGTACTAATATTTTGCTGATAACCTTAGCTATTTTAGCATTTTTATATGGGTTAAGATTAGCCTTTCTTCATTTTAAGAAACATGAGTTTAATTATGAAAATGAAAAACCAGGTTATGTAAAAATTTGTGGTTTATTCGGGCCTGTAATCAGTGGGATTTCTCTTGGTTTCATCGGCACTTCCTTGAAATCATTAAAAATTCCTTTTGGAGTAAAGTTGGGTAAAATGAATATAAAACAAGTTTATTTTGGTAATACAATAACAGCCTTCTTTGCTTCTGGATTTGCTATTTTCTGGCATAAAGTTTTAACTGGTACAAGTAATGAACAATTGTTTACTAATTTTATGCTGGGGGCATCTTTGTGGGTTGGTGTTCATTATATTTATGAATTTACTGATATCTTTTTTCCTAACAAATGGCGTAAAGCATTCCAAGTGATTGTTGGCCTGGTTTTACTTATTGCTGGAATGAAAGTAATAGGGATGATACAATAATGTTGTTTGGAGCACAGATAAGGAATAATAAAAAATATGAAAGATGCTATATTAAAAAGTGCGAAATCTTTAGGTAAAATGTTACCGATTATAACCGGAGTAGTTATGCTTGTGTCTTTGTCTAATGCCTTGGTACCCAAATCATTTTATTCTTCAATCTTAACCGGGAATAATTTTATTGATCCATTTATAACCGCGCTAATTGGGAGTGTTTCTGCTGGTACTCCGGCTGTCAGCTATATTATTTCTGGTGAATTCTTGAAACAGGGAGTAGGCTTGATCGCAGTTACCGCGTTTTTGTTAGCCTGGGTGACAGTCGGCGTTATCCAAATACCGGCAGAAGGACTGGCGCTGGGAAAAAGATTTACTATTTTAAGAAATATAAGTTCCTATGTTCTTGCAATTATTATCGCTGTGATTATTGGCACCTTGTTAAGCTAAATTTATGAGTACAGAAAAAACTCCAAAAAAATCAAATAAATCATCTTGGTATTTTTTCGGAGCTACCGTGCTTATCTATTTTGTTGTATATCTGATTAATCCAGCGCATGCTTTTTTAGCTTTAGAATTTTTCTATAAATTAGTTCTTAAATTGATTCCAATATTTGCTTTTGTTTTTATATTTATGGTTATTATTGATTTGGTTTTAACTCCAGCAAGAATAATGAAATATATTGGGGAAGAAGCCGGCATAAAAAAATGGTTTTTTATTATTATCAGCGGAATTCTTTCCACTGGCCCAATTTATATGTGGTATCCATTATTAGCTGATTTGCAAAAAAAAGGCGTTAAGGACGGATTATTAGCCACCTTTCTTTATAATCGTGCTATCAAATTACAATACCTTCCTTTACTGGCAGTATATTTTTCCTGGCTATTCATTGTATTGATGACAATATTAAT